>Ga0207134_1064_pt2 | contig 25175 bp, 27 predicted proteins | sample Alteio_BWMinHeat_12_FD_153527 | JGI IMG/M metagenome (GOLD analysis project Ga0207134, IMG submission 153527) | Enriched cells from forest soil in Barre Woods Harvard Forest LTER site, Petersham, Massachusetts, United States -... | ecosystem: Environmental > Terrestrial > Soil > Temperate forest >... | reverse complement strand
AACAGCATTGGGCTAGCGAAAATTAAGGCTCCTTTTAGCAAAAAGGAATAAGTATCAAGTGTAAATTGTTCCATAGTTTTTGATGACATAAAATATTGTTGGGAAGAGTAGCGGCTTTAATCACATTTTCCAGACGGCTAATGTCTTAGCCATGCCTTCAGCAAAGGGAATGCGTTCTATATAACCAAGTTCTCGTTCTGCTTTTGATATATCAAAACCCTGGTTTACCGCTACCAGACGAAAAGCGGCCCGCGAGTAGCGAGCTAACTTGTTTTTCCAATAAGTGGGTACATATGGTGTCAATAGCTCCGCCGTTTCCACAAGTAATCTGGCAGCAAAGAATTGAAAAGTAAAATTGGTATTACAGAAGACAATCTAGTGATAATTGCTGGTTCTACTCATCCAGAAGAAGAGGAACTTATTCTCGATACCTATCGACAGGCTCTTACTGATAATGAGCTGGCTTTTAATAATAATCAGATGACTAGTCAAAAAAATCTAAAACTAATAATTGCGCCCCGACACCCAGAGCGTTTTGATGCTGTGGCAAAAGTTATAGAAAATGCCGGTTATAACGTATGTCGCTTTAGTAAGAATGAGAAACTTCTTGGTCCCAATGATGTGTATTTGCTCGATACAATCGGGCAATTGGCAAACTTTTACGCTCTAGCAACTCTAGCCTTTGTTGGCGGTACCATAGCCAATGTTGGCGGACATAATTTATTAGAACCTTATTTATATGCTGTACCGGTTGTTTGTGGTCCGCATCTTTTTAAAACCAGAGAAACTGCTACCATTTTAAGTAAAGAAAAAGCCTTGTACATTGCCAATGATGCGCAAGAAGTAAAAAACAAAATGATTGAACTTTTGCAAAATGAAAATCTGCGTAAACAAATGGGTGCAATCGGTCAAAGATGGCTTGAGAACAATCGTGGCGCGGTAGCAAAATCAATTGATGCCATTGCTGCTCTATTTGATGAGGATAAATTGAAGCCTGATAAAAGTTTGACTAGTAACAACAGCCCGACACGCAAAACTGAGATAATGACAAAATGAGTTGGGGATGTCCGGAAAATATGGTCGAACAGATGGGTGTCACATTACTGACTCCGCTTACCTGGCCGTATAGATTGATGTTGAACTTACATAAACACGCCCATAAAGTTGCCCGCAAAGAGAATTTGTTACCGGGTGGCAAATTATCGAAGCCTGTGATTAGTATCGGTAATCTTACTGTGGGTGGCACCGGTAAAACACCAATAATTGTAGATTTAACAGCTAAATTGTTGGCTCACAATATAAAAGTGGGCATACTAAGTCGCGGCTATAAAAGAGCTAACAGCAGCGCTTGTATTATAGTTAGTGATGGTAAGGGAAACTTTGCTTCGTTGGAAGAAGCCGGCGATGAGCCTTTAATGATGGCGAAAATGCTGCCGCAAGCTGTAGTGATTGTGAACAAAGACCGCTATCTTGCTGGACGAATAGCTATTAGAGGCTATGATTGCGAAGTTCTCTTATTAGACGATGGTTTTCAGCATTGGCGATTAGAACGTGATTGCGATATTGTTTTGCTTGATTATGAATGTCCACCCTGGAGCGATAGCTTGTTGCCGGTTGGACGGCTGCGAGAACCGTTGTCGGCACTCAAGAGAGCGCAGCATGTGATTATTACTAAAATACCTCATTCATATGATCAAGAAAAGATAGACAGATTTAGAGAAATAATTGGTCATTACGCACCGCAATGCACAATAAGCATGTGCAGGTTTGAGCCATCGTCAGTTCAGCAGCAGATTGCCGGAAAATGGACTGAAGTATCGCTCGATAAACTTAAGGGACTGCCAGTAGTTGCCTTTTGTGGTATTGCTCAGCCGCAAGGATTTATGGATATGCTCTTACAGCTTGGTGTGAAAGTTAAGGAAGCAATCAATTACGGCGATCATCATCGATATTCTGAAAGAGATATTGCTGGGCTAGAAGATTTGCGCAATAGCAAAAAAGCCGAATATCTTATTACTACTCGCAAAGATTTGATCAAAATTGAAAATTCTCCCGATAGTGCAAGGGTTCTTGCTCTCAACATTAGTACTAGCTGGATAGGCGAGCCTCTAGATATACTCTCACTAATCAAATCAGCCCCAATGCCAATGACGAGCTACGAGTCCATTGTAGGTCCGTGATCAGTCAATAACTATTATCAATTACAGATCATATTATGGATAGCAAGAATACTTCGGCTGATAGAAAACGGATACTAGTTATTCGCTATCGTTTCATTGGCGATACTATTTTGACTGTGCCCTTCTTGCGTAATTTGTATCGTCATTACCCTAATGCGCAAATTGATGTTCTTGTGGGACCGCAAAGCGGACAGGTTTTAAAGGAATGTCCTTATATAAATGAATTGATTGAATTTGATACTACCCGGTTTCATAAATATGATCAAGGTAAGGGAAAAACCAAATCATTCTTTTATTATGCTTCCATGCTTAAAAAGAAAGACTATGATATTGTCTTTGTCCTTAAGCGATCATTTTCTTCCGCTTTATTAGCTTATTTAACTGGTGCTAAAGAACGCATTGGTTATGGCGGAGGTCTTAAATCTCTTTTGCTAACCACAAGCGTTCCCTGGCAAAAAAATATACATGAAGTAGAGTCTACGCTTGATGTTTTGCGGCAGGCAAATATCCCTGTCTTAGATAATTACTTGGAAGCCTGGACTACACGCGCCGAAATAACAGCAGCCAAAGCACTATTGCCCAGAGAACAAAAAAAATATCTCCTTATTCATGCTGCTGCCGCCCATCCGGACAAAATGTATCCTAGTTCTAGCTGGGCTAAAATAATTCAACATATGCACACAAAAGAAGGATTCACAGCTGTTTTATCTGGTGCGCCCGCCGACTTTAAACTTAATCAAGAAATAATCGATATGAGCGGTGTGGAATGTCTTAATCTTGCTGGTCAACTATCTATACGCGAGAGCATGGCTTTGTATAAATTGATGCAGCTTGCAATTTGTGTGGATAGCGGTCCAGTTCATTTATCTGCTGCTGTCGGTACGCCGACACTCTCTATCTTCGGACCAACAGATCCTGAACGCTGGCGACCCTTTGGCCCGCAGCATGGTGCCATTTACGATAACTTATTATCTTGCCGTCCGTGTAATTACAAAAAAACCTGCGACGACAAAAGACAATGTTTAACCGAACTGTCACCAGATAGAATCATTGCTGAGGCGATAAGATTATACGAGAACTTTGGGTCCAGAGTGGGTATAAATTGATAAGTCAACCTTGAGTTAGATAGCTAACATGCGGCAATACTTATCAGACGTTAATAATGAGATTTTCAGGAACCCTCGCTTCGAGATCATTCTTGCTCTTTGTATTGTTGTAATTCTCTCACGATTAACGGACAGTAGTGAGTCTGCTCTAATAGCTTTTCATGCTGGCATTGTAGATCTTTCAACTTTGGGGATTTTAAAATCTCTTCAAGGTACCTTCAGTACATGGTCGACGAATATTTGTATACTAGGTGCTGCTTATTATCTACTTCGCTGGATTCTTTCTTCGACTCTATTGGTTTTTAAGCGTAATCGCAATACTGCGAATATGGCACAACTTACATTTCAAATTTTTGCAGCTTCGACCGTGGTTTTTATAGGGGCTTTGCCTTGGAGTATATTTGGTACTCTGGCTTGTCAGATTTCCCATCTTTATCCACAATTCGATGGACATACTTTGATAGGAGTAGCTAAGGCAAAAGATTCGCCGACTTCGGATATTAAATTAGAATCTTTGGTGGGTAATTATACCCGTGGATACACCGGCAATAAAATGTCTCTCGACATTAAGACTGATGGAACATTTGCTTTTGGATGGCAAGGTGGTTGTGGTGCCAGTCGTGCATCTAAAGGAAAAGCAAAAATGCAGGATGGGTATCTAATCCTAACTGAATTAGAGCAATCTGAGAGCCTTATTGGGGAACAAGAAAGATCTAGTCCTGCTGAACCAAATACTATGCCAGCCGTATATGTGCCTATTCATTGGGATAAGCGCACGTATTTAATTCAATCAAACTGGATGGTGGATTTCTGTACATCTATAAATATAGGTGAGGAACCACGATCCAAAGTAGAAGGCACTTATTACCTAAGAGATGACGATTGGCAAAAACCGGCTCATGACTTACCGACTCTGCCGCCACCATGGAACAAGCTACAATTCAGTAAATCTGTGCAACCTACTGCGCCCGTTCATGAGCGAAAGTAGATAGCTTTCGTATGGTGATTGCCATTGGAATACCTTTGATATCATATTTCCACTCAGGAAGAATTATGGTCATAATGATTCCTTCCAGACAACTGAGTGCGGCTAGATATAGAGCTAGAACGGCTGGCCAACCTTCAATATTAAATCCAAATACAGCCACAACTGCTGCCATGAGCGATAATCCAACCAGTTTAGCTACAACCGAGTGATACGAAGTTAGGCGCCTGAATTTAACTAGCGATAAACCCCAGTCTATGCTTTGCATAATTACATAAATAATAAGAGGTATTATGCAGGCAGAAGCAGTGATGGGGTGGGAGAGCTTTACGCAGAAAAGTACGCAAACATATAGAAAAACATCAGCCAGTCCATCCAGCATGCGCAATTTTGCAGTAACAGTATCTAGCCAACGGGCGATCATGCCGTCAAAAATATCGCTAAAAACCGCTAGCAAGAATAAAGGGAGAAATAGCGGATTAGTTGAACCCTTGCTGGCATCATAAACCAGAAAACAAGCTATAAGAATACGCAGGACAATCAGAGAATATGGAATCCAATAGAACGATTGTTTTGTCCAGGCATTTCGTATTGATTGCATTTTGCTAGCTTCTCTCTTTGAAAAATAATAAATCGCTAGCCTCTAGCAATACTGGTAATCCTCTAATTACACAAAAGACACAAGTAAAATAGACAAAGAAATAAGCAAGTGAAGTAAGTCGAAACCAGTGAAAATTGGTGTGAAGAAGAATAAGCAGACAAAAAGCCAGGGCTTTAGCAACCGCATAAGTAAAGCGGCTAAAGTTGGAGGCAACTAGGAAGCGTCCAAGTGGGGAGTTGATCATAGTCTTTTCACCAAAGGCTGTGAAACCTTTCTCTTGATAGTAAGCACGAATAGCATCAACCAGATTGCCACGGATAAGAAATAAAAGCGGAATCCAGAGGGCAATCCAACCTAAAACAGCAAAAGCTATCCAATACGCTAATTCAACTGTGCGATCGCAAGCAATATCAAGAATGCCGCCGAATTTTGAAGCTAGATTTAATTTGCGCGCCAAATAACCGTCTAATTGATCTGCCCATATGACAAAGATGGTTATGACAAAAGATAACCACATTGACGAGGTATGGTGCCGGAACAATAAGGCGATGGCGACAAAAGCAAAGATTACACGAGCAATACAAACAACGTTAGCAAAATTAATTGCTTGTTTAGACATCTAGGTTAGCAACCAGGTGAGCATTCTTCTCGATAAATTCGCGGCGTGGACCGACTGCTTCGCCCATAAGTAAATCGAAAATGTGATCAGCTTCTGAGGCATCTTCAACAGTTACTTGCTTCAAGGTGCGTGTTTCTGGATTCATTGTTGTATCCCACAATTGCTCAGGCATCATTTCGCCCAAACCTTTAAAGCGTTGAATCATTGCCTTATCGCCTAGTTCAGCTAAGACTGCCTGTAGCTTATGCTCGTTATAGCAATATTCTATACGTTTGCCTTTTTCTACTTTATATAGGGGTGGCTGGGCGATATAAACATAACCTTGTTCAACCAGCGGCCGAGCGTACCGGAAGAAGAAAGTTAATAACAAAGTACGTATGTGACTACCGTCAACATCAGCATCTGTCATAATAATCACTTTGTGATAACGCAATTTAGATAAGTCTAGATTCTGAGCATTTGGACGCAAAAGCCCCAAACTTTTACCAGAGCCATTTTCTTTTTCTTCTTCCTCTTCTTTAACGGTTAAACCAAGTCCTTGTATCATCGCTTGTATTTCGGTGTTTTCATAGATACGACTTGGTTGTACTCTTTCTACATTGAGAATTTTGCCGCGTAACGGTAATATAGCCTGGAAGTTTCGATTACGTCCTTGCTTGGCACTGCCACCAGCAGAGTCACCTTCCACTAAATATATTTCGCAATTGGCCGGGTCGCGATCAGAACAGTCAGCTAATTTACCAGGCAAGGCGGAATTCTCCAGGGCTGATTGCCGGCGAATTAAGTTTTTGGCTTTCTGAGCAGCTTCACGTGCTTGTCTCGCTTGTATGGCTTTGCCGACAATTTCTTTAGAAGCTTTTGGATTAAGTTCGAGCCAGTCACCAAGACGCTCGGATACTACCCCCTGAGTAATGCTTTGCACTTCTCTATTACCAAGTCTTTGTTTAGTTTGTCCTTCAAATTGTGGTTCCGGAACTTTAACACTGATGATAGCTGTTAAGCCTTCTCGCACATCTTCACCACTGAAATTAGCTTCGCTTTCTTTCACTAAGTTATTTTTTCTCGAATAATCATTAATGACTCGAGTAAGTGCATTGCGAAAACCTGTCAAGTGAGTGCCACCATCATGAGTGTTTATATTATTGACAAATGTATAAACCGATTCAGCATATAAATCTGTCCATTGCAGGGCACATTCAACGATGACATCATCTCTTTTTTGTTCGAAATAAATTGGCGGTTTATGCAAAGTATTGCGGGTGCTATTTAGATAATCGACATAACTAGCAATGCCGCCTTCGTAGAAAAATCGTTCACTTTTGTGATCTTCGCCACGGTTATCGCTAAGAGTAGTTGTTAGCCCTTTATTGAGAAAAGACATTTCTCGCATACGCGTAATCAGCTTATCCCATTCAAAGGTAATGCTTATATGTTCGTTATCTTCATTAACATCATGAAATATCTCATTGTCAGGCCAAAATGTAACTTTTGTGCCGCGTTGATCGCTTTTGCCGATTACAATCAGGTCCCCTTCGGACTTACCCCGCTTATAAGTCTGCTTATATGCCTTTCCGCCTTGATAAATTTCAACTTCAAGCCGTTCTGATAGGGCATTAACAACGGAAGCGCCGACACCATGCAACCCTCCAGAAACTTTATAGCCCCCGCCGCCAAATTTACCGCCCGCGTGCAAAATGGTGAAACATGTTTCTACACCACTCTTACCAGTCTTTTCTACTATATCAGTAGGAATACCTCTACCGTCATCTAAAACAGTAATAGATTCATCTGGATTTATGGTAACGGATATATTTTTACAATAACCAGCCAATGCTTCATCAACAGCATTGTCGACAATTTCCCAGACCAAATGATGTAGTCCTAATGGTCCTGTAGTACCAATATACATACCAGGACGCTTACGTACTGCTTCAAGACCTTCTAAAACATCAATATTTTTTGCTGTATATTCGTCGCCACTACCAGCAGGGTCACTTTTACTCACGCTTGTTCCTTTTTTACTTGTTGTTTCGTCGCTTGACAAAGAAGCAATATCACTAGAATCTTTTTTTGCCATATTATTGCTTAACCAAATTTTTCAAATCATTACATGAATAGCTAGCTAAGCCACTAAAACTATCCAGGAACAAAGAAATTTTAGCACAAATAGGCATCAAAAGGGGTGAAGGGAACTACAATTAAAATCATATTTCTCGTATATAGGGTTAGCGTACTGCTTGGAAATCTTTCATGATATAAGGACCAATCTTCTTAAAAGCTCTGCTATTGCTCTGGGCTTTTTTGATGGAGTACATTTGGGGCATCAAGCGGTTATTAAGGCTACTATAAATGAAGGCAAAGCAAGGGGTATTACTGCTGCGGTAGTGACCTTTAGAGATCATCCAAGGGCGCTTACGCATGGTAATTCCCCATTATTGCTAACTTTGATTGAGCAACGGTTAGCTTTATTTGAGGCATTGGGTGTTGAGACAACATTGGTCTTAACTTTTACTGAAGAATTGTGTCGTTTATCTGCGCGCGAATATGTGGAATCTGTGTTAGTGAATGGCATGAATGCCAAACTAATTTCTGTTGGGTATAACCATCATTTTGGCCGGCAACGGGAGGGTAATCCGCAACTATTGAGCGAATTTGGGCAAAGCATGAATTTTGAAGTGCAAATAGCAAAACCAGTGTTTCTCGATTCGATAGAAGTTTCTAGTTCTAAGATACGTGAATGTTTAGCAAGCGCCAATCTTGATTTGGCTAATAAACTGTTATCGAGACCTTTTTCGTTGCGAGGTAAAGTAGTAGCAGGGGAAGGTAGAGGTGCCAAATTGGGTTTTCCTACAGCCAATTTAGAAATTTCGCCAGTGCAAATGTTGCCTGCGCAAGGTGTCTATGGCGCCACAGTACGGATACTGGATCAAATAAATGAGAAAACCCTTCATCAAGCGGTAGCGAACATTGGCTCCCGTCCTACTTTTGATAAGACGGGGAACGCGGCCGTTGTAACAGAAGTGCATCTATTAGATTTTAAAGACAATCTCTATCATAAAAACCTAGAAATCTACTTTCATAAATATTTGCGGGCAGAAAAGAAGTTTCCGCACATAGATGCTCTTAAAGCGCAAATTGACAGTGACTGTCAAAAAGCCCATAATTGGCTTTCCTCGATGCCGAACGCCTAAGCAAGCAATATGCTCATCAAGCAGCTAAATTTATCCAACTTTAGAAACTATTCACATGCCGAGGTAAGGCTTCATCCTGGGCTCAATATATTAGTAGGCGAAAACGCGCAAGGGAAGACCAATTTATTAGAAGCCATTGAGTTGTTATCCACAGGGCATTCCAATCGTACTATTAATGAATCTGAGTTTATTCGACACGGTGCGGGCAAAATGCATATTGAAATGCATTTTGAAGCACGCAATACTGACGAAAGGCTCGCTCTTTCTTTATTACAAAATAGCCATTTATGGCCTAAAGAAGAGTTCTCTTCAGGTGCCAGGACACACAACGAAAGGCTCCGCAAAAGAACGATATTTGTCAATGGTGTTAGTTACGCACTATTAAAAAAATTGGCCGGACGATTGATTATCGTAACTTTCAATACCAATGATTTGAATTTATTACGTGGCGGACCAAGCTTCAGACGTGATTGGATTGATTCAGTGATGGTGCGCTTGAAGCCGTCGTTCTATGAACAATTGTCCAAATATCAAAAGGTCGTTCAGCAACGCAATAAATTGCTTAAAAGTTTGCTGGAGAATAATCATTTTTCTGCAAAAGATAATAACGAATTGGATGTTTGGAATGAGCAGGTAGCTAAATATGGGGCTATTGTTATTCACAGACGATGCAAAATTTTACAAGAACTGATAGTGCGAGCAAAACATTACTTGTCACTTATTTCAGATCAAAATGAATCGTTATCGATCTCTTACCGTTGTCGAGCCCTTAGAGCGGAGGAGGATACGAAACACCATCATGAAAACTTTTATGATACAAAAATTTCGGGATTGTCTAATGAAGGTCTGAGCTCCAATGACGAACTGGAAGAGAAAAAATTAGAACAAATACTCCTTTATTCATTGAATAAAAGACGCTTAGAAGAAATTGTCAGAGGCCAAACATTGTCTGGACCCCATCGCGATGACATAATTTTTCATTTGAATGATCAAGAAGCAACTTCATTTGCCAGCCAAGGGCAGCAGCGGTCTTTAGTACTGGCATTGAAATTGAGTGAATTGGAAATAGTAAAAGAACATCTACTGGAATCCCCAGTACTTTTATTAGATGATGTTTTGGCTGAGCTTGATCTTAAAAGGCAATCCCTGTTGATGTCTCAGATTACCAGTGATATGCAAACCATTATTTCTACCACGCATGTTTCAAGTTTTAGTTCAGATTGGCTGAACAATGCCCATTTCTATGAAATTAAATCAGGTACAATTAGTCCCAGTGAATTAAAGGCAGCTGCTCGCTAGCGATAAATATATAATAGGATTATTTATGCAAACTAAAAATATTGACACAGCTATGGATCAATACATTGACTCAATTCGGAAGGATTACGAAGCAAACTTAAAGATGCTGGTAGATATACCGAGCGTTAGTGCTGATCCAGCGCATAAAAAAGACATTGCACGTGCCGCGCAAGGCGCAGCTGATCTGCTTAAGAAATTTGGCGCTCAAGCAGAGATTATTCAAACCAATGGCAATCCGGTCGTTGTTGGACAATACAAGCATTCGGGTCAGGCGCCCACTCTGACGATCTATAATCATTTAGATGTTCAGCCAGCTGATCCAAGCGAATGGCAAACCAGTCCTTTCTCTTTGACTATCAAACGCGATTTATATAAAGGACGTGGTGCAACCGATGATAAAGGTCCGGCATTAGTAGCTCTTTACGCAGCCAAATATGTGCATGACCAGGGCTTGCCATTGAACATAAAATTCATTTGGGAATTAGAAGAAGAAATTGGCAGCCCGAGTTTTGCTGCATTTTTAAAATCCAACAGAGAGAAACTGTCAACTAATTCAATTCTTGTATCAGACACTATATGGATTAGCAAAGACAAACCATCCATACCGTATAGTTTGCGCGGACTAGTGTGTATTCTAGTTAAATTGCAGACCGGAAAAAAGGATGTTCATTCTGGTATAACTGGTGGTTTGGCTCGCAATCCTATTGGTGAATTAAGTCAATTACTTAGTGAATGTTACGATGCAAAAACCGGAGAAGTAAAAATCCCAGGCTTCTATGATGATGTTTTGCCTGTAACTGAGCAAGAATTGGACAACATGAAAAAGTCAGGATTTTCTCTGGATCATTTCAAGCAAGCGCATGAATTATTGTCTTTGCGGGTAAATGATGCTCAGGAAGGATTAAAGCGTATTTGGGTTAAACCGACTTTCGAAATACACGGTATTGTGGGTGGTTATGCAGGCCCGGGGGTAAAAACTATTGTCCCGCACGCAGCTGAAGCAAAAGTGAGCATGCGCTTAGTTCCTGATCAAAATCCGGAGAGGATTTTTCAATTATTCAATCAATTTGTAAAGAGTAAATGTCCCGATGCTCAAATTACCATAGACGGTAAACTTGCTCCCTATCTAGGTAGTTATGATGATAAATTCAATCAGACTGCAGAAGCATCTATCAAGAATGTTTTTGGTCGTTCGCCGGTATTTGTCAGAGGAGGAGGCTCAATAGGCGCTGTCACCTCTATGCATGATACTTTACGGGTGCCGATAGTATTTTTAGGACTATCTTTGCCTGAGCACGGCTATCATGCTATCAACGAACATTTTGATTGGCAGCAAACAAAAGGCGGTATCAAACTATTTGTCGATTATTTTAAAAAAATATCGCAGTTTTAGCCAATCATCAAAATGATGTTTTGACTACCGTAGGAAACATAACCAGAATAAGGCAGCGACTATTGCAGTATTGATTAGGAACAACAACAAATATCTCTGACGGCGCGTTTTATGCCAAGCCAAAGCATAGTGAGCAACGGTAAAAAGAAACCCACTACTTATGAGCACTTTGGCAGTTGTTAAGGATACACAGGATTTAAAAAGACTCACTAGTGCAATTAAACACAATGGCAGCAAGAAATAAGACAATTCCGCCTCCTCACGACCAATGTGAAAAAGCATACCTTTCTTCTTTAGAATAGATGCCTGTAGTAACAGAAGGCCCAAAGCGATAAGTAAAATCCAATACGAACCATATTCTAAAAATACTCTGCGCGCCGGTTCAACAAAAGTAACAAGACAAGCAATGATAACGGACAAGATTGTGACAATGAGTAAAAGCACAATTAGTGGTAAGTTTCGTAAGCGGGATAAAAATATCTCTAAGAATTTCATACAATCTGCTTACCAATTTTTTCTAACAAAGCTACTACCTGTACTGCCAAGGCGGCACCATTGCCGATATCACCAAGTTTTTCGCAAGTTTTTGCTTTTATGCTAATTGTGTTTGCCGATATTTTTAGAACCTTAGCCAGATTCTCTTTCATTTGGCCATACCATGGTGATAATTTTGGTTGTTCACAAATAATAACTGAATCGATATTTACTATTGACCAGTTTTGTTGGCTTAATTTATCGACTATTTGACTAAGAAGATGGGTGCTGTCTGCGTTTTCATATTTAGGATCATCAACAGGAAATGCTTTTCCCATGTCACCTAAACAGCTGGCACCTAAAAGCGCGTCTATTATTGCATGAATGAGAGCATCTCCGTCAGACGTGCCATGCAGCCCTAATTCGAACGGTATTTCAACACCACCAAGAATAAAACGCCTGCCTTTTACCAGACGATGTATGTCGAAGCCAGTGCCAATTCTTAAATTACTTTTGGGCATTAAGTATTTCCATATTTCTATAATTGTAGTTTATGAAAATGTTAGATTGATATGTCTAATAGAAATGTATTATTTGGTTGAATTGAATTTTGTGAATAAGAAAATTTTATTTGAAGGCTAATGACTAAATCTTTGGTTTCGTCCGTTTTTGTTGCTGGCGCTGGCTTTATGGGTAGTGCGATTGCTTATTTGATTACTACGAAAGGTAATACTAAAGTTTGTTTATATGACAAATATTCCTCTTCACTAGAAAAGGCTCAAGCTTCTTTCGAAACGTTTGGCAAGAAAGCACTAGAAAAAGAGCTAATTACTAAAAGTGATTTTGAAAAAGCGAGAGATAACTTGACTACTGTGAGCAGTCTAGATAGGCTGGCAGCTAGCGACCTTGTTATTGAAGCAATTGTAGAAGATCTGGGAATAAAAAAAGAACTATTCAAACTACTTGATGAAAAATTTTCCCCAAATACTATTTTTGCTTCCAATACATCATCTCTTTCGATTACTGCTTTAGCAGCAGCCACTAAACGTGGCAAAAAATTTATCGGCATGCACTTTTTTTCGCCCGCCCATATTATGAAATTGTTGGAAATAATCCCAACTATTGACACTTCGCGAGAGACTATTAAGTATGTTACTGACTTTGCTCTATCTCTTGGCAAGACTGTTATTACTTCTAAAGATTCGCCGGGTTTTATTACTTCCCGTTTAGGTATGGTTTTGCTTAATGAAGCAGCATTTGCTTTAATGGAAGGGTTATCGAGCGCTGAGGAAATAGACCTTGGTATGACGCTTGGTTATAACCATCCTATGGGGCCCTTAGCACTAGCTGATTTTATCGGTCTTGACATATGCTTGCATATTATGGAAACATTGCACAATGGTTTTGGAGATCCTAAATATCGTCCTTGTCCATTGCTTCGAGAATTAGTCGCAGCCGGTCATATGGGACGCAAAACTGGTAAAGGTTTTTATAGCTACGGGGCGTCATAGTGATTCTATTTGGTTGGGTTTTAGCTAATACCTTGCTTGTCGCAGGCTTCTTTGCGTTAACCTATGCTTACTATAAATTATTAAAACCAGTACCGCGAGCGGATTCATTTCCCGCTGCGCTTCCCTTTGTTTCTATCGTTGTCCCGGCGCGCAATGAAGAAGACAAAATTGGACGTTGTCTTTCCTCATTGCTGGCTCAGAATTATCCGCACTTTGAAATTATTGTTATTGATGATCGCTCAACAGATAAGACCGCTGAAATTATTCAGTCATTTGTTGAAGCCGATACAGGCAAAAGAATTCAATTCGTGCCCGGCAAAGATGCACCAGAAGGTTGGGTCGGTAAATGTAATGCTTTAGCTCATGCGGTACGTTACGCTTCAGGTGACTGGTTTATCTTTACTGACGCGGACACCTACCATAAACCTAACTCAATCCGGGATGCTGTTTATTATGCCGCTAAAAATAATGCGGAACTTTGTTCTTTTTTGCCTATGCAAGAGCTAGTGACTTTTCCTGAGAAGCTAATTATGCCTTTGTTGCTAAGCTCTTTCTTGGTTGGCGATCCCTTCCATACTGTCAACGATCCCAAAGCGACGCGAGCTTATGCTTATGGTCAGTATGTTATCTGCCGTCGTGATCCCTATTTAGCGCTAGGGGGACATCAGATTGTGCGTGACGAGATTGTCGAAGACCATGCTTTAGCAAGAATATTCAAAGAAAAGGGTCATAAAATTCTGGTCGCTGATGGAAGAACTTTATATAGTGTGCGCATGTATACCGATTTAACCAGTTTATGGCAAGGATGGACAAAGAATCTCTACGCATTTATAGACAGCCAGATTCCTAATCTGCTCTTTCTTCTGTTTCTTATCAATTCTGTTGCCTTGGTGCCATTCATCCAACTTTTATTGTTTGGTCAATTTATTTTTAGCGGTGCTAGCAATAACATGATTCAACTAATGGGGGCTCTTTTGGTAGTGCAATTTGTTGTACTAGCTTATTGGTTTAAAACCACATCGCAACATCATGAAGGTACTGACTGGCGCCACTTTTTTCTTTTTCCTTTTGGCAGCTGCGCGATAACTGTTCTTTATCTTCATGCTGCGTATCTTGTTTTAACTGGCAGTCAAGTGAACTGGAAAGGGCGGCGCTACGTAGTCAACACCGCCAAAACTATTCAGTCTTTGCCCAGTCCATCATTTGATCTGACTTTAGATACTACCCTTGTTCATGAAACCAGAGAAGTCAGTACCATTCGCTAGTGATCTTTGTTGGATTTTATTGAAATGCATACTGAGATAGTGGTTGCCAATGCCCTTGTCGAGTTAATATTCATCTAGTGGGTTCTATCCACCTCAAAGCGCAAGGAGCCATGTTAAACTTAGCTTGATAAGAGCTATTGCACCAGGTGTTTGGGCAACATTTAATACTTAGTCGGGGTAGAAAAACTTTGTTTAACTGGTTAAGGGGATATTTTCGTAAGTGTATAGGCATAGACTTAGGTACGGCCAATACGCTTATTTATATTGAAGGTGAAGGAATTGTCCTGCGCGAGCCATCTGTTGTTGCTATCGACAGCAACACAAATATGTTGCTGGCGGCTGGCGAAGAAGCCAGGGCCATGATTGGACGTACCCCTCAGGGAGTTAAAGCATTACGTCCTTTGCGGGACGGGGTGATTGCTGAATTTAAATATGCTGAAGTAATGCTTAAAACTTTTATTGAAAGAGCGGCAGGAAACCATGGTTTTGGTCTTAGTCCGGAAATTGCTATTGGGGTACCCTCAGGTATTACTGATGTGGAAAAACAAGCTGTTCGCCAAGCCGCGCGTAACGCCGGCGCCAGCCAGGTCTATTTGCCCGAAGAACCTATGGCAGCAGCAATCGGGGCCAATATGCCAGTGACCGAGCCCACTGGTTCAATGGTAGTAGATATAGGTGGCGGTACAACAGAAGTTGCCGTAATAAGTCTTTCTGGCATAGTTGTAAATTCTTCCATTCGTGTGGCTGGTGACGAATTAAACGAAAGTATTGTTCGCTATCTAAAAAAGGTGCACAGTCTTGCTATCGGTGAGCGGACAGCCGAGGAGATTAAGTTTCGGCTGGGTTCTGCTTATCAAACTACCGAAAATGATCGTTATGATGTGCGTGGTTTGAATTTATTGAATGGTTTGCCGAGGACAGTGACCATCAGTCGTGGCGAAATCCGTGAGGCATTGAGCGAGCCACTGGCTTTTATAGTTGATACTGTACAAAATACTCTTGAGCGCACACCTCCTGATTTAGCTGCCGATATTTTTAACCGGGGCATTTTTCTAACTGGCGGCGGCGCTTTATTGCAAGGATTAGACGAGCTAATTTCAAATGAAACAGAAGTGCCAGTCTTTATCGCTGAAGACCCGTTGTCTTGTGTGGCCATTGGCACTGGTCGTCTACTTTCTGATCCTGCTTTCCGACGGGTGCTAGAGCGTTCAGCATTGCTAAACTAATTTCTGGCTAGCTATAAGAGTAAAGGGACGTGGCTGATCAAAAGCAAAATTCTTTTGCCCTCGATCGGGCAACAATTACGGAGATAATATTTTTTGCCATTATCTTGATGTATTTAGTTGGACCAGCGAATAATATTGTATTGAATGTTAACGCGGCGATAGCTGGATTTTTCACTAAAGGTACAACCCAAGTACTTTCCACACGTAATACTGTAGAAAAACTCCTTGCTTCGGCGCAGCGCATCAAAGATCTGGAAACAAAATTAGCCCAAAGCGAGCTTGAGGTTGTTAAATTACAACAACAGGCAAAGGATGCTAATAAGCTAAGACAACTCTTAGATCTAAGAACACACTGCGACCGCCGTGTTATTGCTGCAGAAGTGGTGAGCCGTAATCCGGACAATTGGTTTGAACAAATTATTGTGGACCGTGGCAAGTTGGATCATATTGTGCCAAGTTCGGCTGTCATAACCGGGATTGGTGTTGTGGGTCAAGTAACAAGTGTCTCAGATCACGCCAGTGTGATACGCCTGCTTACAGATCCTGATGAAAAGATTGGGGTGTTAATTCCGCGCTTGGGTATTACAGGTATACTTTCTGGCCATCATCAAAATCCAGCTATCATTGATTATGTGCCAATAAATGCCAATGTAGAAATTGGTGATAAGGTTGTTAGTCGCGGCAAAAGTGGTACTTTCCCAGAAAATCATCCTGTTGGTACAGTAATTGGTGTAAGACGCGATAATAATGCTACAAGCACACAAATTGAAGTAAAATTGGCTGAAAATTGTTACGATTTAAGCGAGGTACTGGTACTGCCGCCGCTTGGCGAGTAAAGAAGAGTTTAGTGAAGCGAGTGGCAGGTTTTTTATGTTCTTACTATCCATTAAGGCACGCAATCACCTCTGGGAATTAAGTTTGACTTTTGCAGTAATTTGCTGCATTTGGTTTTTGCAAAGTACTGTGTTGACTAGATTGTCATTGCATAGTTTATTTTGTAATTTGCCATTGACCTTTATTATTATCTGGGCATCAATTTTCACTTCTTCTGCTCAATCGTTGAGCTCAGATGATATAAAAGTGAGACCGTTAATGGCAATCATTTTATATCAAACAATATCGGGCAGTGTCAGTGGTGCTCTTGTAGGAGCGGTCTTTGCTGCGCTTTATGCTTCAATAATCCCTGTTTATTTAATTTCGTATCCTGCCATCGGTTGGGTTGCCGGCTATTTCTCCCTTAAGAAAGTTCAACATGGAGCGTTTTACAGTATTGTTCTAGTGTTTTTAGGTACAATTTTGGCAGAATTTATTACTACCTGTCAGCTGATGGTTTTAGGTAGAACCGAAGTGATCAATTGCTTTGCGCAGATTGCAATTCCAGAAGCAGTACTGAATGCGCTTATTGCTCCTTTTATTTTCGTGCCACTCAGGGCATGGTACGACTTTCGTATGGAGCGCGAAGTAATAGTTCAAGCATGATCAAAATATTTGGACAGCAAAAGTATATTGATAAAGATACGGCAAAAGCAAATTACTTTCGCTTTCTAATTCTTTTATCCACAGCAGCATTACTAGTGCGTCTTGTTTGGCTGCAAATAATTCAAAATCATTATTACTTAAATAGAGGGGTATCTAACAGTACGCGGGTAACGTTTTTGCGTGCTCCCCGCGGCATCATTTATGATCGGCATGGAAACCTGCTTGCAACTAACAAGCAAACACTTTCTTTAATTGCTATTCCCAATGAGCTTGACCATTGTGAAGTTTTAGCGATTAGATTAGCGCGGGTTATAGATATGCCAGAAGCAAAAATTTTCAATATATTATTGAAGGCTAAAGCATCAAATTCTGTTTTACCAGTTGTAGTTGACCATGATATTGATGTTGACACAGTCAGCCGTTTTTACGAACAAAAGATATTTTTGCCTGGTATAGATATTTTGCCTGATATTAGCCGCAATTATGTGCAAGGCGAATATACAGCTCATGTAATTGGTTATTGTGGAGAAATTACGCAAGGTCAATTAGAGATATGTCCGGAGCGACGCATGGGAGACGTTGTTGGACAAGATGGTATTGAACGCATCTACGATGTTCAATTGCGTGGTACTGATGGCGAGCAGAGAGTTAAAGTTAATGCTAGTGGCTTATCAATATCTGCTGAAACCTCTAAGCCTGAAATCACCAGACAGCCTGTTGCTGGTCAGTCTATGGTAACGTCTCTCGATTTGGATTTGCAAAAAACTGCCTATGACGCCTTGGGTAAACGATCTGGCGCGGTAGTGGTAGTAGACCCGCGCACTGGTGAAATATTGGCTATGGTCTCACGACCGAGTTTTGACCCTAATGTTTTTACTAAGCGTATTACCAAGGGTGTTTGGAAGCACATTAACGCGCCTGACCATCCCTTGTTTAATCGCGCGCTTTCAGGGTTTCCGCCTGGGTCTGTCTGGAAACCTGTCACATTGCTTTCTGCCTTAGAAAGTAAAGTAGTTAAACCAGATACTAAACTAAGAGTATCTGGTGGTATCAGCCTCGGTGGCTTCTTCTTTGGTGACTGGACAGCAGCCGGAGGACTTTATGATTTAGTCAAATGTCTTGCGTGGTCACGTGACTCAGCATTTTATCAAATGGGACTTAAACTCACACCAGAGCAAATCAAAGAATGGGGTGTTAAATTTGGTGCTGGCCGGCCAACTGGAGTGGAATTACGCCACGAAGGTATGGGTTTAGTGCCAGATTCTGAGTGGAAAATGCGTGTTTGCCATGAAAAATGGTACCCTGGCAATACATTACATATGGCTATTGGTCAAACTTATGTACAGCTTACACCTGCGCAAGGCGCTCGCATATTCTCAGGATTCGGTATGCGCGGCAAAGTGCCAAATCTGCATTTCGTTATAAAAATTGGCGATCGACAAATACCATCACCCAGACCGGAGAAAGTAAAAACACATAAAGAATATCTAGATGTTGTCCTTGCCGGATTGAAAGCAGTTGTTGCTAGTGGCACCGGTGGTGCCACTAGACTTGGACAAATAGAAGTAGCTGGTAAAACGGGATCAGCAGAAGCCCCGCCAGCTGGTAGCAAAACTCATGCTTGGTTTGCCTGTTATGCACCTGCTGATAAGCCACGTATTGCGATTTGTGCTTTTGTTGAACATGGTGGTCATGGAGGTTCTACTTGTGCCCCCATTGCTAAAGTAGTATTGCTTAAATATTTTGGTATCGAAACACCCGCTGCTCCAGTAAAAGCGGCCGTTGTGAACAAGCCGAAAAAGACCGCTGCGCATAAACCAGCTTAAGAAACTTTTCAACCTTAAATAATCTAGAACAGTTGACATTTTACCTAGACAGTTGCATTATGGTAATAGTGGGGCTCAATATATAGTGGTTTAAGGATTGGTTTTAATGATTCGCTATCTTGTAAGCACACTTATAGCAATTCTTTTCTCTACGTCTGTGATTACCAGGCAGGCGGTAGCTTCTTCAATATGCGTTATAGAAGGACAGAGCTGTTGCTTGGCTGCAGATAGTGAAACTAGCAAGCTAATAAATGCTTTAAATGATGTAACTGAAAGCATTCAAAACAATTGTTGTTGTGTTCCAGCTCCAAGTCATAAAATGCCCGGTCCTGTAGCAAAAATTCAAGCGAACTCGGGAAAAATCGATTTGCAGGCAATGCCATTTATTGTCTTGTGCGAACGGAAGCAAGTCCGATCTAATTTTATAATAGATCATCGTCGGCCGCTTCATTTAGCGTCTAATGAACTTTATGTCCACACGCGTGTACTTCTGATTTAAACCTGGAAAGCAATGTACAGGTATTTATCTGTTAGCTCTTAGGCTGACGGATAGTTGTAATTTGTTTTCTTAAAGGAGAAAAATCATGAATAAATTGATTGTTCCGTTAACTCTAATGTCTGTTTTTGGTTTGTTCAATGCATACTCTAGCTTAGGACAAGCCCAGGCTGGCGAAAGCAAACAGCAAACCAGGCAAACACATGAGCAATCGGCAAAGCAACATAGCTGTGGCACTCAAGCAAAAGAATTTTGTTGCAAGAGTGATAAGAAGCAGCATGGTAATTGTTGCGCCTGCTGCACAGGTTCAACTTGTGCTGCCGGTGCTCATTGCTGCGGCTAAATAAATGTAAGAATCCTTAATTGCGATTCTTGCACTTGTAGATGATGTCCTGAAAGGGATAAGGGGGACAAAGATAATTTGTCTCCCTTATCTTGCGTCCTGAAAATCATGTTGAGCGTCGCTTGACCATAGATCCTAAAAAACGCTGCAAAGCCTGGCGCTGACGCTGGGCTAACTTAGATTCCGTTTGTCCAGAGAGCTGAAATAAATCGTTTGGTGTACAGGTAAGCGTTCTACATAGCTTAGCGATAGTTGTTAATGCTATACTTTTCAGACGTCCCGATTCTAAATTAGAGATAGTAGTTTTGGACAATCCGATTTGTTTTGCCAGTTCTGCCTGTGTCATTCGATCATGTTCCATTCGTAATTCAGAAATTCTCAATCTAGCTGTTTTAGTCTTTCTCATAAAATGCCGACCTCAATTAAATAGGCTTACTTGATTAGCATATAGATCATTGAGCTCGACTACAGGTAATCCATTTATTTGCGAGAGACGGTTTGCTAATCTACTACGGTGGCAATGTATACGCTCGCGTTCCTGACACATTAAGACAGAGGGTTGACTAGCGATCTCTTTTGCCAATTCCATAAGAAGAGACATTTGCTTATCTAATATTTCTGAGTCGTATCGCTTGAACAAAGTCTTGAAAGATTCCTCAGATGTTAAATCTTGTCTCCAAGCAGAAGGTACGCCAAGTTCGGGGATATGAACATACGTGATACCAACTTTTTGGCATAACTTCGAAAGTGTTGTCTTATGAAAACCATATCGCCGAGAAACCGGGTTGCATCTTGTATCTATGAGTTGTCGAATGCCTTGCTTCAATAAGAAATTGAGTAAACTGTCAACTTGGTAGGGTTGATAACCAATGGTGTAATTTGTACAGCGACTATTCATTTGTATTGTGTTTTGCGTTAGCGATTTTGAGCTATTGACCGTGAATCACATGTTTCGTTAGTAAGCAACTCATCTAGCCATGAGTATGACTATCATCTATTCCCATATTCTAGCCTAAAATGAATTAAATAAAAACTAATGAACCATTATATTTGCTGCTCAACCCAAGTAAGTTGTTTGATGAAACCGACCAATTGTCAGAACATTTCCTAGAACTATCTTTGCGGATCCTGTAATTGTTGTGCTCGGCATCGTTAGACAGGGATTACCTTGATATGTTATGTTAATGCGATGGTAGAAGAATTGCTAATGGACTAAATTTGATTTGTCACAGAATTCGACAAAAGCCTTTAAGCCTATCCTGTTGATAGTGATTGCAATGATACCGCTAATGGTATCACTCTATGTTCGTTTTCATCAAAATAATAAGCCAAAAATCGCCGTAATTACTAACTGTGCTGTAGACTTTTGGACGATTGCCGGTAAAGGAGCATACGCAGGTGCTAAAGCCTTTGATGCGGATGTAGAATTTCGTATGCCGGCTTTTCCGAGTGCAGCGGAGCAGCATAGAATAGTTGAGGATTCACTTGCTAAAGGGGCGCAAGGAATTGCGATTAGCCCAATTGATGCCGCGGATCAAACCGTAGTTTTTAATCGTATAATTCCCAAAGGCGTTTATTTAATTGCCCAGGATAGCGATTTCTTTAAGGAGAGTAAGCGCAAGTGTTATGTCGGCACTGATAACATCAAAGCTGGTTGGCGCGTTGGTAAATTAGTACGAGAAGTTCTACCTTCTGGTGCGAAGATTGTTATCTACGGAAGTAGCACTGATCAACTAAATTTACAGCAGCGGCGACAAGGAATTATTGCGGGGCTGGCTGGATTGACAGAAAACGAATCTAAGAGCGAAGTGGCATATCAATTATTGCGGCGGCCTTATCCAATTTCTTTAGGTAAGTACACTGTTATTGCAACAATGACTGATAATGCTGATCGGGAGAAATGCTACGCTAACGTTGTTGACACCCTGGTAAAGCATCCTGAAGTCAATTGCCTAGTCGGACTTTGTTGCCATAATCCACCAGCTATGATGCTGGGTGTAGAGAAGCTCAAGAAAGAAGGTCAAATCAAGTTAGTTGGTTTTGACGAAGATGAAATGACTTTGCTTAATATCAAAAATGGTAATATACACGGAACCGTAGTACAAAATCCTTATGTTTTTGGTTATGAATCGGTGCGTATTTTAGATCATTGTATCAAGAATAATGGCAAATTACCTAGCGATATGCCAAAGAATATTACGAGAGAGCAAAACGAAAATGGCCCACAATATTTTGTTGCTCCGCGCGTGATCAAAAGATCTAATGATGGTGGATTATTCGATATGGATGTTGACACTTTTGCCGCTGATTTGAAACAAAAGAAGAGTTAGCATGTCGTACTTTTTAGAAGCCAAACAAATTTGTAAATCATTCCCGGGACTCAAGGCATTGAACAATGTTGATCTCCAAGCCAATCAGGGAGAAATACTGGCTATTGTTGGCGAAAACGGTGCTGGCAAATCGACATTGATGAAAGTTCTTGGTGGTGTGATATATCCTGATAGAGGCGAAATATCGCTTGATGGACAGGTTGTTAACATCCAAAGTATTTCCCAAGCGCAAACATTAGGCATTGCTCTCATTCACCAAGAATTGAATTTAGCCGAGAATCTCGATGTGGCAGCCAATATTTTTCTCGGACAAGAACCAAGACGTGGCGGCTTTTTAAAATTACTCGATAATAAAATCTATGATCGAGCCAATCAAATTATGCAAGAGCTAGGTCTAAATTGCTCGCCGCGTACTTTGGTCAGCGAATTATCATTAGGGCAAAAGCAATTAGTCGAAATTGCCCGCGCTCTTTCTTTTCAATTCCGTATTTTAATTATGGATGAACCCACCGCTAGCTTGTCATTGGAAGAAAGCAATCGCTTGTTTGGCATTATGAAAACTCTGCAACAAAACGGCATTACTATACTATATATTTCTCATCGTCTAAAAGAAATCGAAATAATTGCAGATCGTGTCATGGTCTTGCGCGATGGGTTAAATTCTGGTGAGTTGCAAAAGAGTGAAATTAAGCATGAAGCGATGGTCCGCTTAATGGTGGGCAGAGAGTTAAAACAATTCTTTCAACATGGTCATCGTGTACAAAGAGAAAACGAGCCAATATTGCGGGTGGAAGCATTACGCTATTTGGACAATCAAAAGTCAATCACCTTTGATGTTCACCCAGGCGAAATTGTTGGTATATCTGGGCTAGCTGGTTCTGGCCGCACTGAGCTTGCCGAAACTATCGCAGGCATAAGACCAATGATAACAGGAGAAGTTTTTCTCAAAGATCAAAGGATATCTATTAAGTCATTAGTTGATGCCGTAAGAGCAGGCATTTTTCTTATTCCTGAAGATAGGCGTCTGCATGGGTTAGTTCTATCGGCTAGTGTTAAAGATAATATTTTGCTTGGATCTCTCGACAATATAAGTCATTTAGGAATTATACCATTGCATGGTGGTGATTCATTAGCCAAAGCTATGTGCGACAAGCTGGCTATAAAAGCACCAAGTCTTAGTCAGCAAGTGGGCTTTTTAAGTGGTGGTAATCAGCAGAAGGTTGTATTAGCCAAATGGTTATGTCGTAAACCCAATTTGATTATTTTTGATGAGCCAACACAAGGCATTGATGTGGGCGCTAAAGCTGAAATTTATGCCTTGATGGATGAATTGGCCAAAGATGGCGCTGGTATTCTAATGATATCGAGCGATCTGGAAGAAATTCTACATGTGAGTGATCGTGTGTTAGTAATGCACCATGGATCATTAGCCGGCGAGCTTGCTGGTCAAAATATTTCTGAAGAATCAATTATGCATTTAGCTACTGGGAGCGCGGTTGCAGCATGAAGAAATTAACTGGTCTTATCATTTTTCTTATTGCTTTATATATTGCTCTTATTATAGCTGTGCCATCTCAAGGACTAGCTTTGAATAATTACAATTTGGCTGAACGCATTGGGCAATATGGAATTATCAGTCTCGGTGCAGGTTTAGTTATTATTGCCGGCGGCATTGATCTTTCGATTGGTTCAGTGGTGGTACTGGCAGCTACAGCTTGTGCCATTTTGCTCACAGATAAAAACTTTTGCTTGGATCCTATGATTGCTATACCTATAGTATTAGCAGGCGGGGCTATCATCGGCTTAATTCATGGCTTGCTTATTACTAAAATGAATTTGCCGCCATTTATGATTACTCTTTGTGGACTTTTCATTTATCGTGGTGTGGCTAGGACTATTTCTGGCAATATGTCTAAGGGTATTGGTGATCAATGTGTTGATTTAAGGCATTTTCTTTACGATAACGATGTTTTTGGCTTGCCGCGCTTTTTAGCAATTTATATTATTTTAGCGATTATAGCTGCTATCTTTTTGCATTTTAGTGTCTACGGACGGCGCTTATATGCCATTGGAGGCAACGAAAAGGCGGCCAAATATTCTGGTATTGCTGTCGACAAATACAAAATCCTCTCCTATGTTTTATGCTCAATGGCAGCGGCATTTTTTGGTGTTTTATTCTTGATGAAGAATAATGCTGTTACGCCCTCTTCTGATGGTTTCTTTTTAGAATTATATGCAATTGCTGGAGCCGTACTTGGTGGCTGTAGTTTGCGTGGGGGTGAAGGTACTATAATTGGTATCACCATTGGCACAGCTATTATGTGGATATTGCCCAATCTTACCAATATGTGGGGCGTGCCATCGGAGTTAGAATTTATTGTAATCGGCACAGCCTTATTACTCGGCGCTATCTTAGATGAAAAGCTACGGCCCGTCGTTAATACTGCTTGAGATATTTCGCCGCCTGAGACGATGTTTTTCTTCAGCTGCCTCCATTTCCAAAAGCTCTTTATTGTTTTCACAGTATGAAACAATCTCGTCTACTGCTTCAATCGGGATATCCCAGTTATCTGCGGCCTGCTCACGAGTAAGTTTATTTACCAACATTCGGATCCAGACAGTAGAAGCCGGCAATTTGCGCCCTTTTACATATAGTTGATGTTTCCAGGGATGAGCAATATTTATCAAGTACTTCCAGGTTGATTGCATAGCTCACTCGTGGCCCTTTCAATAGATTTCTTACTTCCAAATTTTATTACTTCAATAAATTCTTGAGCTCTTATGGTATATCAGTGTCAATTGTTTGTCCACTAATACTTGAATCAAGAATTTTGATTAGATAGTTATCTCG
>Ga0207134_1102_pt1 | contig 25216 bp, 21 predicted proteins | sample Alteio_BWMinHeat_12_FD_153527 | JGI IMG/M metagenome (GOLD analysis project Ga0207134, IMG submission 153527) | Enriched cells from forest soil in Barre Woods Harvard Forest LTER site, Petersham, Massachusetts, United States -... | ecosystem: Environmental > Terrestrial > Soil > Temperate forest >... | reverse complement strand
GCTTGAAGTGATATTGAGAAGGGTAAAAATGGATATAGTTTTTTTCAAACAGGTTCTCTTATTGATGCTAATTATGGTTGCTGTCGCTATTGATTGGCGAACAACTAAAATACCTAATTTGCTTACATTCCCTGCCGCTGTAAGCGGAGTCATCCTAAATTATATAGCTGCTGACTGGCAGGGAGCGTTGATGGCATGTGCTGGCTGGTTAGTAGCGGCACTCGTTACTGTTTTTCTGGGCAATTTACCATTAGGACCCGGTACTCGTGTAAGTGGCATCGGTATGGGGGATGCGAAATTATTAGCTATGGTAGGGGCCTTTCTGGGGCCCAAAAGTGCTCTAATAACTGTTTTATATTTCTGTCTTTTCTTTGGCCTCACGTCATTAATTGCGCTTGCTACAAAAGTACCTTGGAAGCAAGTAAGAGTGCTGATCACCACAGCCATTTTTGACGGTGACATAAGTGGACTTAGTATTGATACAACAAAATTAAAAGAACAGGGCAAGGCGCCTATCCCGATTAGTATTGCTGTGTTGGCAGCTACAACCATGACTATCTTTTATCTACCGCAAACATTAGCATTTCTTGGATTGCACTAGATTTTCTAGACTCAACTGATCGCCGGACACAGTGCCGGTTTTGGCTATGGTGCCAGCAGGCAATTCCAGACAACTACGAGCCTGCCAGTGAACAGGTGACATTTGCCACGGCTGGAAATTTTGCTCAACAGCTACCACCCTTAGCTCTTCATTGAGAAAAATGGCATCAATAGGATAAATCATACCAATTGAATGAATTGATTTACAAGGCGTAAGCAATAAGCCTTGACCAGTGGGCAAAGAGGAGCTAAACAATAATCCTTGCAATCGGGTAAAAAAATTATTGGCAAGCTTAACTCTTTCAGCCAATAGCTCACTGCGGGTAATGTTGATTACTTTCAAGAAATGCAATTGTGTTTACTTCGGGCCGCCCATAACTGGGCCTAGTGCTTGAATGACAGTGACTACAGCTGGTCCTAACATTGGAGCCATGATCAAAGGCATAATAAATACCATAATGACCGGAATCATTTTTACAGGGACTTTGGCAGCTTCTTCTTCCTTCTTCCGCTTTAAGCGATCACGCAGTGCTTCTGCTTGCTGCCGCAAAGGATAGCTCATATCAGCACCCTTTGCTTCAGCGGCGATTAAAGCACTAGCCATGCTAACTAATTCAGCAACACCGCAGCGTTCCCCCATTTCTCTAAGAGCAATGGGTACCGATTTAGCAAATATTTTTACGTCATTAATCAATTGTTCCAGTTCGCCGGATAATGTTGGGCATGACTCTTTGGTTTCTTTAGAAACCTTGTCTACCGCCATAAGTAAACCCAGACCTGCTTGAGCACAAACAATGAGCAAGTCAATCATTGTCGGTAATTCTCTAAGAATGATATCTTGTCTGGTTCTTACCCGACTGCTGAGGAAAAAGTTAGGCAATAGCCAACCAAAACCTGCTGCTGGTATGCACATGAATAATATCATTGGGTTGCCGGTGGCGGTCAGTATGCCCATCAAAACCACTGTGGCCACAAAAGTGGCTTTGATACCCATATATATTGCTAAGTGGGATGGCGTGCGATAATTTGCTTCTGTAAGAAGCTGAACGGTTCGTCTGTCGGCTAAAGCAGGCATTAGACTTAATACCAGTTCTCCCACAGTACGCATAAGAGAGAGAAGGGCCGAGTCGTGCGGTTTATCGGCTGAACTATCTTCGAGTTGTCGGCGTGGACGAATCCGGACGGCATATGAATCAACATATTGAGCAAAAACAGGGCGTAGCAGTAGTAATCCAAAGCCCGTTACACCAAAGAATGTTAATAAACCAACCCAAAACGATGAACCCACGATAAACTCCTATTTTAAAAATTTCCTTTATCCATATTATCCCCCAACCAATACTTTTTTGAGAACTCTCAACCTAGCTCTATACCTCAAAAGTAGTCATTTTAATAAGAATCCAGAAGCCGAAAGCCTCCCATAATACTAGGACTAAAAGAATAATCCGGGCAACAGGGTGGTTAAGAAACGGAACTATATAACCAGGCGAAATCAAATAGGTTAAAAGAGTAATTCCGTAAGGTAACAAACCAATGAACCCGGCTGTCATTTTACCCTGGGCAGTAAGAGCATTCATATAGTCGCGCAACTTAAAACGTTCTCTAATAGCTTCAGCTATTGTGGCTACAACCTCTGCCAGATTACCACCAACATCCTGGGAGATAAAAATTGCTGTAGTCAACAATTTAAAATCAGGTGTCTGGATGCGAATAGCCATCTCGCCCATAACTTCCCGAAAAGGTTTTCCTAATTGTAGTGATACAAGTCCGCGCTTAAATTCTGAGCGAATCGGGTCAACTGCTGTATCTGCCAACACTTTGAAAACCTCTATGACTGGAGAACCTGCTCTTAATGAGCTGACCATGGTTTCAAGCACTTGTGGCAATTGTTCTGTAACTTTTGCTTGTCTTTGTTTGGCTAAAAAGCCAATATAGCCTACAAAGCCGCCGGCACCTAAGACAAGCCCAAAAATTAGACCAACCACGGCTAATTCAGGCATATTTACGTAAGCGATGATACCCAGGATAAGTCCACAAACAACAGTGGTCACTCCCGACTGTATCTTCATTTGTTCGTATTTGGCTTCCAATCCAGCCTGGGCAAGTTTTTGCGCTAAATAGTTAGTCCGTTGCGTAAGGAATATATTTACTTCTTCGTCTTCATGATATTTCACTCGCATCTTTCGCTTGTGTTTGTCAAGGCGAAGTAACTCGTCTGTCCACGGACGACGAACAGCAATAACAGTGACCGCCCCTATAAGAAGAAGAGTAACGAAGATCGATATTCCAATTGTATCCATAAATTAGCCCATCTTAAAGACTAAATAGAGTTTCTCATTATCTCAACCATTCAATTTTGAATGGAACAGATTCTTGTTCGAGCTGTTCTAAGAATTTAGGTGGTAATCCAGAGCCAACGTGACGACACTTGAAAAATCCCCGCGCATCTCTTCCTTCTCTTTCTAAGTGGAATAGAGTGCTAATGGCTATGGTTTCACCTTCCATACCAGTTATCTCAGATATTTCTGTTACTCGTCTTGTACCGTCTTCCAGGCGGCGAATTTGCACAATTACTTGGATGGCTGAAGCTATCAACTCACGTGCTGCTTTAGCAGGCATATCCAGACCACCCATAAGAATCATATTTTCCAGACGCTTGGTACAATCCCGCGGTGTGTTGGCGTGAATAGTGGTCATTGAACCAGAGTGACCGGTATTCATAGCCTGTAACATATCAAAGGCTTCTTCACCACGACATTCTCCAAGAATGATGCGGTCCGGTCTCATCCGTAAGGTGTTAATAACCAGCATCCGTTGAGTAATTTGTCCTTTACCTTCGGTATTGGCTGGACGTGTTTCCATTCTCACCCAGTGATCATGCTGTAAACGCAGTTCTGCCGCGTCTTCAATTGTGATAATGCGTTCTCGCGGATTAATGTGCGCAGACAAAGCATTTAACAAGGTTGTTTTTCCAGAACCCGTACCACCGGAGATAATGAGATTAATGCGTCCTTTAACACACGATTTAAGCACCTCAGCCATTTGTACTGACATGGCACCTTTTTCCACTAACTGTCCAAGAGACAAGGCGTTAGCGCCGAAACAACGAATCGTAATTGTTGGTCCATCAATGCTTACTGGCGGAATGGTAGCGTTAACACGGGAGCCGTTAGGCAAACGAGCATCCACCATTGGTGAGTTGTCATCCAATCTTCTGCCTAGTGGTTGAATAATCTTATCTATTGTTTGACGCAGGTGTTTTTCATTTTCAAAGGCGACACTAGTTTTTTCCAGTCGACCGTGACGTTCAACATAGATGTTATTGACACCATTAACGCAAATATCACCCACACTTGGATCGCGAAGCAAGGGACCTAAAGGTCCAAAACCAAATACTTCATCGAGAACATTCTGAAGCAAAATACCTTTTTCCATCATGGTCAAAGGAGCTGGATCAGAGTTAACGATTTCACGGATGCGGGCCCTCACTTGGGCTTGTGTATCTTCAGAAATATTTGTGAGACGGGATGTATCTAGTTCTCGTCTCAGTTGATCAATGATAAATTTTTCTCTTTCACGAATAAGTCCTTGGTTGGCAGAAAATTTTGCTCCCAGATCGCCACCGACAGCGGCATTTTCTGAAGCACCACCATGTCCGTAGCCACCGTCCTCTTTCGCGTCAATGCGTTCTATATCAGCGCGACTTGGTCCAGAGCCAGCATCAAGACCAGATCCTGGACGGGTACCACCAGCCACTCCAGTAGCTGGCCCGCCTGGACGTTGCATGCCGCTTTGTCCAGGTGGCGGAGCGTTGGTTCGGCCCCCCATACCAGTGGAGCCTTGCTGTCCAGACAATCCAGTTTGCTGTGGTTGCGACGGCACAACATCGGCACCTTGCCTTTGTCTAACTAATTGCCCCATCAGTGAAGAGGCTGGTTTAGCTGGTAAATTCGAATCTTTTCTTTCGTCACCCATGATCTATTTCACCATCCTTATTTGAACGCTGCCTCGGCTTTCTCGTATACTTCCTGCAGCGTATACGCCTTGTGCGCGTACCCATGCTCTCGCCTTGGGGCTATAGCAACAAAACTTATACGTTGCTGCAACGTACCCCTCGCTCTGCTAAATCTCTTGTTATCTTTCATGGATTGCCGCTTTATCGTTTGAAAAAGGCAGGTAGTTTAAAGCCTTTAGCAGCTGTTTCGGTATCTTTCTGGGCGATAAGAAGCTGCTCTCCTCCGCCTAGTCTTCTTGCTAGTGAGTCTAATGATTTTCCTAGAGCTGATTGAGGTGGGGCGATTTGTCCTTGATTGTTAGCCCACTTGGCTGTTTTTGCATCATTAGGAATCTCATGGAAAATTGGATAATTTAAACTTGCCCGGCATTCACTTAAGACATCTTGTGGTTGCCATTCTGAGCGATTGATAACCAGGAGCAATTTTTCTTGATTGTAATGTGCTTTAAATGTGTCCAAACATTTGCGCGCATTGACTATGGCAGCCCAATTATATTCTGTGATCACTAACACCTGATCGGCCAAATCCAAGGTGGCAATTGCCCGTTCATCTAGGAGATTTTTAGGTAAATCAACCAGGGTAAAGCGAAATTCTTGCTTAGCTGTGTACAAAATTTCTTGTACCTGGGCAGCGTAAATATCGCCAATGTCTTCTAAATCCGGAGGAGCGGCGAGAATGCTTAGCTTCTCATCATACCTGGTCATTAAGTTACGCAGATATGTGGCATCAAAATTGGTATGGGAAAAATCTATTGTGCTTAAACTAAATGAAGGCTCAAGATTTAGGTATTGCGAAATCATGCCAAATTGCAAATCCAGATCTACGATGCAGGTTTCTCCATATTTACCTAGATAGCCAGCCAAGTTTGTACATATGGTTGTAACACCGATACCACCAGTAGGGCTAAAAGTAGCAATTACTTTGCCAGCTGCTGTCGATATAGACTCACTTTGATGTTTTAACTGAATACTTTGTACCGCAGCGGGTAGGTCTGTCCGCCAGCGTTCTGCATCTAAAAAGTCAGAAGCCCCTAACCGATAAGCGGTTCGGATGAGTTCTGGATCAGGAACTTCATAACTAACAAAGAAATAAACTTCAGGGAAGGTCTCTCTCAATTCGGCTAATAGAGATAGTCCGCGTACTGGAGCTGGGCTCAACTCAATCCATACTAATTTTGGATGTAAGCTACCTATTTGTTCGCGTGCCATACTGCCTGACACCGTACTGACCAAGGCTAATGAAGGTTGACTGTGGATCAAGTCTTCTATAGTCTGGCGCTTATCCAAACCGGCGTCACAAACTAGTAATGTAGTCAGTTTCATGCCTTAAAATTCAATCCTCCACTTACCCACTATTAATTTTGTACCCAGCTAAATGGGGACCAATCCCTTCCCTGTGTCCAATAATTAAGCTATTACTAGTTGCTAGGCACGGAAATAACATCTTTTTTGCTGCCCGACCATATTTCCACTTCATGCAGAGGTGGTGGGGGCGGAGCAGCAGCATTCATAGCTCCTGGCAGACCAGCGCCAGAGTCTCCTGGTAAAGGTGGAGGCGGTAAAGAATTTGGCGGCGGCAAAGCTGACAAATCATCTTTTCCTATTCCCCCTCCGCCACTAAACATGGATGTAACATCCACAGTAGCAACTGGAGTGTGGTCCTTGTCGTTTCTCAGTGTCAGATAAAGTTTACTGGCACTAATCGCTTTAATAAGCTTAGTAGCGTCATCAGGCGAGACAGTAACCGTTACCGAGCTAGATGGCATAGCAGCCGATTGCCCAGGCGTTTTTTGATAAAGTGAACCTACAGCAATGACTTCTACGTCTGATAAAATTGGCGATGCTTTAGTGTCAGCACCTGTGCCAACCATAGAAATAATATCTACGCGGCTATCAGGAGTAACAAAGCCAGCTACGCCGGAGTTATTATCAACACCAAATGTCACTGCCCGCATGCCTTCTTTAAGCTTAGACTCAAAACCTAAGGAAATGCCTTGCGGAGCTAAGTCATGCTGAGAAACTATCTGTCCGGCTAAAATACCGTATTTAGCAATCCGTCCGGTAGCAAGACTGGCAGAGGTAATACCATCCTGCGGAATTTTGCTTTGCTCAATTTCTTTTTCTTCAAGCGCATCCCCAGGAATCGGTTGACCTTCGGCAATGTCATGTACTGTATAAACGACTTTGCCCTTGGCATTAGCTTTTTGTTGTGCTTCTGCTGTAAGAGCATCATATTTTCTTTGTGACTCTGAAATAATTCCGGTTACCCCCATGGCAATTACGCCGGCTATAACCACGATTATGACCAGTAGTAAAGCAATCGGTATTCTGGAAAGCTGCAATACCAGAGCTCGTAATGGATTCATTACGTTTCCCCCTTTTCTTTAAGAATTGAATTTAGATACAAGTTTTTGACCTTAAATAACGAAAGACTAGATATGTTGTTTATATCATTCCCATTATGCGGCTAGATTAGTTATCAAAGCAATTTGATCCTCATTAGCCTAATAATTTCTTGCCCCGTCAGCAACAAATTAATCCCATATTAAACGACTGTCCAAATAAATGATTTGCGGAAAGTTTTCTTTCCCCAAATGATCGTCACTTTATGAGAATAAGAATCTATCCGATTAGGACGGAAGCTTACCGACCAATGTATGCATATTGCCTGCTACTGCCGAGAAGGACGAACTGATTGAATTCTTAACACTGCCTTGTAATACAGCAATAACCATTGCTACCAGGACAGCCACAAAGCCCAAGACGGCCCCGTATTCGGTGATTCCTTGTCCTGATTCGTCTGATAAGAAACGCTTGATTATTAATAGATTAGACATATTGCCTGCCCCAGATCTCCACATTTGATAAAGAAACAACCCGTGCCACGTCATTTGTATAGCCAATTTTAGGAAATGCAAAATTCGGTAAGTTAATGCGGCAATCATTTAATAGAAGTTCTGATATGTAAGTACAACGACCAAAAAATTGATTGTCTTTTGCCTGTCCTGATTATCCTTTTTTAGGATAAGCTTCCTTTTCCATACTACCGCCTGCGCACACAGTAGCCAAGAGGAAATGAGGATTTTGACCATTAATACTACTAATGGGTGATGATGGTGATTTGACGCTATTTATTTTTCAGCCGACAATTTGTAATTGGTTAATTGGTTTAATCAAATGGCGAAAGTTAGAATCAATTATTGCGAACTCTTAATATATTTTAAGCCTTTCGGTTCTCTATTAATTTTTATCTGTTGTTGTGAGTTAACAAGGGCAAGATAAAAAACACTGTAATTTTAATGGCCTTGCTTTTTAACTCATAGTTGAATTAACGAGCCAGTTATATTTGCTTGAATTTCCGCTATTCAATAAACTTGTCCTGATTCATTTTTATAAAATATAAGACATTTCTTTAAATACTACTGTTTGTCTGGGTTGCAGCCAAAAGGATGAAGGCTTTTTAGCTTTCAATAACCCTAATGGGTGATAGAAGATACTCACTTAGCTTTATTAATTTATCTGCTTTTGTAAGTTAACAAGGGTAAGATAAGAAGCATGGGAATTTAACGCTCATGCTTTAAAACCCATAGTTGAATTGACGAAACAGGTGATTTTTGCTTGAATTTCTGCTATTCAATTGTGTAACTTACTAAGTGATACGAAATAAAAGTCCTAAATTTTGGTATTCTCAGGCTGTTTAATTGGGAGTCTGACGCCCTTGCTGTAAATTAGTGACTTCCCAATTAACTAAGAAATAGGAGGATTATGTTTATGTTTGCGAATTTATTAAAGTCCTTTGTTAAAGATGAATCCGGACAAGGCATCACCGAATATGGTGCCGTACTGGCGTTCGTCGCTATATTAGTGGCGCTGATCATAGCGTTACTACAAGGTAGTCTGGCGACCTCAATCAGTCAGGCTTTCTCGTCATTAGCAGCCCAGATGAGTTCATTAGCTGCTAACACTCCAGCAGCAGGCGGTAATTCATAATAATCGGATAGATTGTTATTCTCGTAATGTGATGGTGATTTGGGGAAGGGAAACCTTCCCTAAGTCATTGTGTAGTAAAAGGACTTAGCTGATAAGATTTCGTTTGTGGAGAAAACAAAAGCAGCATTGACCAAAGTGCAGGAGTTCTTAAGTGCTGCTCTGGTTGATGGATGGTGTCCGTATTCATTTTCGACTGGACAATCGGCTTCCACAGAAGCTACTGCCTGGGCGATTATTGCTCTTGTGGGCAATCGTAGGCTATCAGTTAGGCGAGCGCTTGAGTTCCTAATCGCCAACCAAAATACTGATGGTGGCTGGGCAACAGGTCCGGGTTTGGGAAGATCCGATTGGACATCTGGTCCTGCTACCTTGGCATTAAGACTGGCTTTACATTATCAGCCACAATTGATTGCGCCTCGAATTATGGAACAGTCTTTGGCCAGGGCTTTCAATTATTTGTTGACTTTACGGGTAGAATTCTTACCTCCAGTAGGCAGATTATTGCTTCTATTTTTAAAGGGTCCGGCCGGAATGCATTACGCCAGGGGTTGGCCATGGAATCCTGACTGTTATAACTGGGTAGAACCTACATCCTATTGTTTAATGGCCCTCAAACTGCCGACTTTAAATAATGAAGAGCTAGGTTTATCAGCTATTTTCCATGCTAATAAGTATTTACTAGAACATGCCTGTAGAGGTGGGGGCTGGAATCATGGCTGTTTTGCTAGTCTGGGCGCTTTTTATCCACCCTACATGACTACGACAGCTGAGGCCTTATTGGCATTAACAGATATTGCTGCGGAAAGCAGAGTGCAAGCAGCACTAAATTATTTAAATACTGCCGAAAATCCTGGCTTTTCGGCAATGTCTTTAGCCTGGAGTACCCTGGCTCTGAATGCTTATGATCATGATTGCAGTAAACAGCTGGAGGCTTTGCTAAGGTTGCAAAATAACGATGGTAGCTTTGGCTTAAATTACTTTGTCACAGCCCTCTCACTATTGGCTATCAATACTACAAATGGTATTAATCCTTTAAGACCAAAGAGAGAGAGCGCAAGTCATAAGCACTAACTGGTTGGGGCGCGCAGAAAAGAATTATTAGACAAAGCAATGGCGAGGAAATTTATAGTGTCTGAGAAAGAAAATGACAAAATCAAGCGCCGCTCATTTTTGCAGGCCTCGCTAGCTTCACTTACTTTGTCTGGTTGCAGTACAACGCAGCCACCATTGGTACCCAAGCTTCCCGAGCCCAGAGAAGAACAAAAAATTGGCCGTCGAACGGCGCCTTCTGTTGTAGGCATTCTAGAAGCAAAATCTTATGCTGACGATCTGTTCGCTATCATAAAAGCAAAATTGCCTCAGTTAAAAATTGGCGATTTTAAGGGTAAGACAGTGGTCTTAAAGCCCAATATGGTGGAATGTCCTTATAAGGCTCCCATTACTACTCGCCCGGAAGTCTTGCGGGCAGCTATTAAACTTGTAGATTATTTGGGAGCAAAAAATATTATTGTTGCTGAAGGTCCAGGACACATGCGAGACACAGAACTTATTTTGGCGACTACTGGTATTGGCAAAGTTTGCCAAGAAATGGCAGTGCCCTTCGTAGACTTAAACCTTGATGATTGTGTCAAAGTACCTATTAAGCATAGCTTTACTACGTGCGATCATTTCATCTTGCCAAAGACTATTATGAAAGCAGATGCTGTAGTTAGCTTACCTAAAATGAAAACTCATCACTGGGTGGGTATGACAGCTGCGATGAAAAACCTTTTTGGTATTATGCCCGGCCGCAAATATGGTTATCCAAAGAACTTTTTGCATTATGGTGGCATAGCGCACTTTATCCTAGATTTAAATAGAGTCATTGCTACCAGGCTATCAATAGTAGACGCCATAATTGCTATGGAAGGAGATGGTCCTATTAATGGCACAGCTAAGGAAATGGGCTTAATCCTTGTTGGTATCGATCCAGCGGCGGTGGATGCTACATGCGCCAGGATCATGGGTTATGATCTAAGCGAATTGGACTACATTTGCGTGGCAGGTCAGGTAATAGGCAACATACAGACTTCTGAGATTGAGATAATTGGTCCAGCTGTTAATGAAATTGCAGTTAATTTTAAGCGCCCAATTACTTATGGGAAGGATAAGAAGCTTTCAGAGAAACTTTTGCATGCCCAATCACGATCGGATATTAGTTAAATTCTGGTGTTAATGGCAAATTTAAGGAATCTGTATATTGTTAATCTTAGTGCTGATTGGATCCATGTTGTTGTCATCGAAACTATTATCCTGATTGAAAGTTATTTTTACCGAATCACTATAGCGTTCAGCGACACAACGATTGGTGACATGCCAATGACCATTTACATCAAACTTTGCCGCAGTGACAATTTTTCGCGCTGACGGGTGCTGCTTGAGCTCATACCTAGTAGCAGCTAACAGATCGGACTTTGAACAGCTCCATCGCATTCGTCCTCGCAATACTTCCTCTCGCCAATCATTTCGATCTTCCAAGTATTGAATTGATACCTGCATGTTATCACCGATAGACTTGTACATTGCAAACCCCCAGGGATTCGAATCGTAAAGAGTAGCATTCATAAATGGTATGTCCGATCCTACAAAGAATCGTAAAGGCATCCATATGTTTAGTACAATGAAAATACAAATGAAAAAGGTCTCCCATTTTGAATGTGCTACATCCATTCGAGAACCTGGGACATTTTGATAATTGTCGATTTGAACTGCTGGTAGTCTCAGTAATCCCTTGAACTGAATACTAACTTTTTCAAAAAATGCCAGGTATCCTGTATACATTATGAAGCTGAACAAAAACTCTCCGATGCAGAAAAGTATTGCCAGATGAAATGCCACACCAAAATACAAAGCAGTTCTTTTCGTCGTCTTAAAATAAAAACCAAAGGCCAAGAAAAGTTCTAAGACAAGAGCAGAGCAAGCTATAAGTGCGCATGTGGGACGGCTAATGTGAATAACTCGCATTAGCGGGATTAAATAACTGCAGAGGTTTGATCCGTGGCCAAATATTTGGTTGAGAGTGTATCCCTTAATCCATTCAAGTTGCAACTTCTGCAATACGGAAAATAGATAGCAAACGGTTATCGTAATTTGGATAAGCCTTCGCGTGCAATTCACCGATTCTCGATAAAAGAGAAAGGCAATAAGCCACAAGAAAATCAGAATACTGTAGGTAGACCAAAAAGCTGAATACTCATAAGTACCCCATAGCGCTATAACAAGTACCGGTATGAGACAAAATATTTTGTGTGTTTTGCCAAATAGTAATTGAATCGCACTGGCACAGTGAATCACCGCAAGTACGATCTGTATAGAAAGCGGAATGGGTGGCAGTTCAGGCTGCCACATCCCGATCCGCCAACTTGACACTAAATATGGTTCTTTAAAGAGCGCTAGGACTTGCCCCGGAAAGCTGCAGAGCAACCAGAGTCCAAGCAGGCGCAGGATCAATCTTGAATTGCCAGACGGTAAATAGAACCATTTGGACAAATTGCTGCGCCAATCGGGGCTTCGCAGTTTTATAAATTTAGTCATCGACTTTGATCATACCTTGAGAGTTAGTCTTATTAGTAATTATATTTAGATTGATGATTGATAAAACAAACATTGTTATTAGAACAGGCAAGTACAAGTTACCGATATAATTTTTGGCGTTGCCAGCACCGGGCAAATAAGTAATCCAAGTGATGGCCGGAAAAAGTAAGAAAAGCAAGTTCCAGAACTGCTCGCTCTTTTCTTTCATAAGGAGTATATTTTCAAGATCGACCGCCTTTACAGTAATTGCCCACATCACACTCAATAAAACCAAGTCATAATAACGTTCATGAGGACCCAAGATAAAATTGATAAGGATACTAGCAGCGTAAGCATAGGCAAATGTGTCTGAGCATATAATAACGCTCGGCGCCATATTTGGTAGGCAATTAGCATCGCAAGGAATGTCATCGGTAAACTGACCAACCGAGCAATTTGGCTGCCAAATAGTATAGATATAGATGACAATATGCTCACTGCTACTAGTGAAGGACTGTTTATACTTGACTCAATGACAAACAAAGCATTTGGGTATTTAAGTACTGGCTGGATTCCTAATATAGCAATAGCTACAGATTGTAGTAATGAAAATTTGGTCAGTGGCATAACATAAACATAAGAGTAAATTGTGGAGTATACTGATGAGGGTTGAGTCGTCCGGTACTGAATAGATCTTCATTGTTATATATTTGCAAACAGTCTTTAAACCAACGTTGCTGAACATTTTAAGTCCCAGATTTGATTTGGCGATACACTAGCGATCTGAGCAGTAGCGTAATATTTTGCTGCGTCGGCGAACAGGCCTGGTGGAAAAAGCAAATGGGCCTTTAGCTGATCTGAGTTGAATAAATAAGGTCCAAAACTATAAATAGCCGCCAGATTGGGGAGCCAAACAATGATTAAAAAAGCGGCTTCTACCACCAGCAATACTAACTGTCTAAATCGCATATTAAGTTTGTTCGCACGCGCGTATCCACGCTTTGCTTTGGGGCTTCAGCAACGTAATGTGTACGTCGCTGTCCCTTGTCATCTATTGCGCTATACCTTATTCCCATTCTATGGTGGCGGGGGGTTTGGAGGTGATGTCGTAGACAACACGATTAATGCCAGCTACTTCATTCACAATGCGAGAGGAGATTTTTTCCAATAGATCAAAGGGCAAACGTGCCCAATCTGCTGTCATACCATCTTCGGAAGTTACGGCTCTAATTACAATTTGATTTTGATATGTACGTTGATCACCCATTACTCCTACTGACTTTGTAGGCAAAAGGACACCGAATACCTGCCAAACACTTCTATATAAACCATGGGCTTTGATTTCTTCACGAATAATCCAATCAGCTTCGCGCAATATTTTAAGTCTTTCTTTAGTGACTTCTCCTAATACACGAATAGACAAACCCGGACCTGGGAATGGGTGTCGTTGGCGAATGCCTTCGGGCACACCGAGCTCCTTTGCTACCAGCCGAACTTCGTCTTTGAATAATTTTGCAAATGGTTCAATAAGTTTGAATTTTAAATCTTCAGGCAAGCCACCGACATTGTGATGAGACTTAATTTTAACAGCTACACGTTCACCAGTTTTAGGATCTATTTGTGTGCCGGATGATTCAATTACGTCTGGATATAAGGTTCCTTGTGCCAGGTAATCAAAAGGTCCTAATCGTTTTGATTCTTCTTCAAAAACACGGATAAACTCGGTGCCAATAGTTTTGCGCTTTTCTTCCGGGTCGGTAATACCAGCCAATTTAGCAATAAAACGATCTCTGGCTTTCACATAATGCACATGTATTTTAAAATCGCGTTCGAACGTTTCAACCAGCCACTCAGGCTCATTTTTCCTCATAAAGCCCTGGTCAATAAACATACAGGTTAAATTGTCGCCGATTGCCTTATGCAATAGAAAAGCCAAAGTTGAGCTATCCACGCCACCTGAAAGGGCAAGCAGTACCCGTTTGCCGCCGGCCTTATCTTGTACTTCAGCAATTGCTTCATCTATAAACTCTCTCATTGTCCAATTTTGTTGACTGCCACAAATATCAACAACAAAATTACGCAGTATTTGGGGTCCACCATGTGTATGGACTACTTCAGGGTGGAATTGCACACCATATAAATTACGCTCTTCATCAGCAATTGCAGCTACTGGCGTAGCGGCAGTACTACCGATTAAACTAAAACCGGCCGGTAGCCCTGTTACACTGTCGCCATGACTCATCCAACTTTGCATAACAGCATCTAAGTTAGCAAACAATTTCCCATGATGAACAATTGTCAAAGTTGCTTTACCATATTCTTTTATTTGTGCTGGTACTACCTGTCCCTTAAGATCGCGCGCCATCAATTGCATTCCGTAACATATGCCAAGAACTGGTACGCCTAGTTTCCATATGCCTGGATCAACTTGAGGAGCGCCGGTATCATAAACGCTATTTGGCCCGCCAGAAAGGATTATGCCTTTGACTTTCATATCGCGCAGCTTTTGGGCAGTTGTGTTATAAGGTAAAAGTTCAGAATAGGTATTGAGTTCTCTTACCCTTCTAGCAATTAGCTGTGAGTATTGAGCACCAAAGTCAAGAATAGCTATAGTGTCAGCAGCTGTGGTGTGAGAGGAAGTATCTTTAGACAATTTAGCCTGTTCTTTGATCATTTGACTGGATCCCCTTTGCTGATTTATAAATCAAGTGTTAACCTGTTTGCATGTTTCAGATAGTTATAGTTAATTACTGGACAAAAAGGACATTGCGTAAAGCATAATTGCAAAAGGATTAAACACAATTAGCCCTAAACGAGCCAATATCTAACAGAAAACGAAAGAAATGCGCAGCATCCAGGACATGTATTTACTACTTAGGGCTGTTTGTTGCCGCTATTTAATACCCTTATTGTCTGTTGTTTTTCTATGCAATAGCTGTGTTTATGAGAAACGGGTACCTACCCCTAATTATTATGAACAGCAATATTCATCTTCTTTGCCAATGGAGCTGCAAAGCAATTCGCTCAGATTTGAACAGCTACTTGCTGCCTTTGACATACTTAATAGTCAACAAAGAGGGGTAGTACTTGAGCAGTTTCTTAAGCGCAAGCAGATCTCTTCTGAAGAGCGGGCACAGGCTTCTTATATGCTGGCTAGGCTTTATGAGCAAGATATTGAAACAGGCAAAGACAAGCCAATTGATAAGTCAAAGAAAATATTGACCAAATCACTCTGTGACCAAACCATTTTCCTGTTCAATCAAGCAGAAATATATTCGCCTTTAAAAATAAAATCGCTTTGGCATATAAGTGAAGTTGCCACTATAAGTGGTGAAGAAAAAATAGTGCGTCAAGTATTAAATGAAATGCTTGGTCAAAATATTGGATCAGATGAAACGAATGCCGTTCAATATGCCTTAGCACAGTCTTATATGCGCACTGACGAAATAGATAAGGCTTTCGACCTCCTAAAGAAAATACGCACGACTTTCCCGCATACTGATTATGCCCTTGGCGCTGGCTATTATTTAGGCACTTTTGCCTATACCCAACTTGAGCAGAATAATAAAGCAATCAAGAAGCAAATATATGAAAATATGTTGCTATCAGGACTAGTTAAAGCAATCCTTGCCTATTACTTAGAATATTTGCAACTAAGTCCATCTGGTCGCTTTGCCGAAGACACCTTGGCTAAGTTAAAGAGCCTAGAGAGCAAGCACAAAGTTTCCTTCAAGGAGAATGAATTAGCCATAATTGCTAATGCCTATTTTCTCAATGAGCAATATACGCCAGCTCTCATATATTGGAAAAAAGCAAATATTGATAAGCACCGTTTTGAAATAGCGCAATGTTTGATAAAGCTTGGACAAGTAGCCGCTGCCCAGCAAAGTTTTTTCAAGGGACTAGAAAAATATCCGCACGATAAATCCTCCTTGCCAGCTGCGCTATCTATTAGTAAGCAGTTAAATAATACCGATGCTTTTAAGTTCTGGAGCAGATTGCATAATACCAAATTTGTTTACCAGGACGAAGTGCTTTGGAATATGGCTATTAGAGCGCCATTGGCGCCAGGTTTGAATTTCTATCAAGAATTATTGGTACATTATCCAAACTCTAAATATGCTGTTGATGCGCAGTGGCGCATACTTTGGCAGAAATATAAAGCCAGCAAAGGTAAGGCGCTCCAGGCGGTAGCTAACTCATGCATCTTTGCTGCAAATAAATATAGTAATTCACAGCTAGCGCCACGTTTTCTTTTTTGGGCTGGCAAAATATTTGAAGCTTTGTCCAGTAAGCAGCAAGCAGCTAAATATTATGCCAAAGCCACGGCAACTTTTCCGCATAATTATTATGGACAGCGCGCAAAATTTCGTTTGCTTACAATTAAAAGTGGCGCGAAGGACAATTATTTTGAAATGTCTTTGCCCGTCAGCTTCGAGAGATTGAGTGCTAAGGGTTGGACTTGGCCTTATCCGGCGGCAGCAATTGCTGAATTGAATTCAAAAAATGAAAATACTCTTGTTGCTCTTATTTACCTCAAACAATACGAGGAAGCACTGACTCAAGGAGTTGGCTCATATCCGGAACTTAATGCCTGGCTTTTAGGTAAAACAGAACAGCCAATGCCAGCTATCAATATTGCTTTCAAGAACTTAGAAGAAAGCGGTGCTAAAGGTAATACAATGACAAATCCGGACAATGTTTTGCTCTGGCAATATTCTTTTCCGCTGCTATACAATCAACAAGTCGATAAATATTCGCGAGGTACAAGCATTCGTGATCCATTGCTTATGCATGCTCTTATCCGTGAAGAATCACGTTATAATCCGTATGCGGTTAGCAAATCAAATGCTCTCGGGTTATGCCAACTGATGCCCCAAACTGCAAACGCTGTTGCGATTGGCTTAGGTTTACATATTGCATCTAATACTCAATTGTTTCAGCCAGACCTCAATATAAAAATAGGTGCCACTTATTTATCTTCCTTGCTAAATGGCTTTCATGGCAGTAGCCTTTTAGCAATCGCTGCATATAACGCCGGAGCCGGTGCTGTCAAAGCAAAATTGTCTGACAAAAAGAATTTTGTGGTCAAAGATCCGGATTATTTTGTAGAAGACTTTCCTTACCGAGAAACCCGCGATTATATTCGCAAAGTTATTAGCAGCTATTGGCTCTATCGTCAGACATATTATGGGTCTTAGGTGTAGCTAAGGTGGTTCATCATGCTTCTCATCCAGCTTAAGCGAGTGGTAAACTTTGTTCGGTTAAATTGAATAACATGAAGTAATGCGAACGAAGACAATCAATGTATCCATAGGCCGGTCTACAATTCCTGTTCAGCGATGGAAAGCGTATGCTGGTGGCGTTATAATAGGGATAATCGTTTTATTTATTCTTGTTAATGTCTGCTGTGTATTTGCCAAGCGCCTTCAACAACAAAATATTGGTGCCTATAAAAGTTGTGCTGCTTTAGCGAAAGCTTATCAGTATGCTGAGCCAACACCAGATATTGTGTTGCTTGGTTCATCGGCAATGCGCATGTCTTTTTTTCTGATGGATAGACAACACACAAATTATATTGCAGATTATGATCGCTATTGCTGGAGTAACACATTTCAAAATATTATAAGAACAGCTGGTCTCAAAGATAGCCGAGTATTCAATTTCGCCATTGACGATGAGATGGTGTCGGATGCCTTGTTGATAAATGAGCGATTTTTCCGAGTTAATAAGAGTCCTAAACTAATTATCTATGGCATCACTCCACGAGATCTTATTGATAACACGCTTCGTAATTATACAGACACACCGATATGCAGTAACTTGTCTAGTATTTGGGATCTTTGTCGTAATTATTGCAAAAATATATTCTCAACGCATTATTTGTCGCCAGCTAACAACAAGAAGATAGTTGATATTTCCGGGACTCGGGCTAATCCCGAAGCCTGGTATCTAAGTATTGAGGATTATTGCAACCGTTATAAAACATTTGATCAAAGACAATTTAGAGCACAGTGCTCTTCTCTAACTGCGTTTTGCAAAGACTGTCAGCAAAAAAATATCAAACTGTTGCTCGTGAACATGCCGTTAACAAAAGAGCATTTGAATCTTTTGCCGACTGGAGCTTACCAAGCTTATCATCAAGCAATTATCGAGGCTGGACGATTAGCCGGTGTTTCTCTGCTTGACTTGCAAAATCCAGATAAATTTCCGGACAGCCTTTACGCTGATATAACACGGTTGAATGAAAATGGTGCTCATCGGCTCAGTATGATTATTGCAAACGAATTGTTAAAGCTAAATGGCAAACCGCAAATCATAGATGGACCAGCCAGCTGGTGGCTTGCAAGAGCGTATTTTGCAGAACCAAAGCCGCCTGAAATTGTTGTATTAGGCAGTTCTCAATTAGGCCCCGTATTGGGGGCTGACGCATACACACATAATAGAATTGTAGATGCAACTGGCGATCATAGATCGCAAGTGTTAGAGCATGATTTTCATATATTTTTAGATAAAAAGTGGCGAGTTCTTATTAGCGCCCTGCCCGACGCCATGATTTCAGATCAATTTATTATTAGTCGTGCTTTATTTACAGATAAATATAAGCCCGAACTAGTTGCTTTAACTTTTTCGCCCAGAGACTTTATTGATAACACTCATCATTCACTAACTTCTACTGAAGCATTTGCTTTCTTTTCAAACTATATTAACAGCAATTTTAGTCCACTGCGTGATGCCTTAGATAAGGCGCGACTAGCTGCTGGTAATTATCAGGCAATTGATGATCACTGTTCGAAATATACATCGCCTATGGCTTTAGGAAAACCATTTGAACTTATTTGCCCGGGCGAGGTGACAATTAATTCGGGTGACGGTTATATTTATGTTGATAATATTCCGGAATATAAAAAACGATATAAAAATCCATTTCCCCCACAACTAAAAGTTCAATTGCATTATCTAGATGATTTACTGGCTTATCTAACGAAACAACATATTAAAGTAGTTGCTTTTGGATTGCCCTTAACAGCAGCAAATAGGCAACTATTGCCCGAAGACTTTTGGAGACTGTATACTGAGCAGATTAGCAGCATTTGCAAGAAAAATGGTGCTGATTGGATTAATGTAGACATTAATGGTTTTGGCGATAAAGAATTTATGGATGGTGTCCATTTGAATTTGCATGGTGGCTTTAAACTTACATATGAGATTGCTCTGTATGCGGCAAATAAATTTCACTGGAAAACATTAGCCGAGCTTGTGAATGATGAAAAGACACGGCTTTAAGAAACCCGGCTGGTCTAACGGCCAAACTATAGGGACCCTGTTCGTTGGAATGATCACAACAGGTCCTGAGTAGGACTAATTTCCACAATTAAGCGGCTTGTCTTTCGGACTTTTCTGCCAAGGGCAAAGTAAAAGAGAAGGTGCTTCCTGCAGGAGAATTATTTTCTACTTGTATGGTACCGCCATGTAATTCAACGAATACTTTACATATGGCTAACCCTAGACCACTTCCACCTTGGTCGAATTGATCAGAAGGCTTAACTTGCTGAAAGCGTTCGAAGACAGCTGTTTTTAAGTGTTCTGGAACTCCCCGTCCCTGATCTGAGATACGTACAGTGGCCATAGTATCGACTTTTTTAGTTTCTATGTTGATAGTGGTTCCTTCAGGTGAAAATTTAATTGCATTGCCTAATAGATTAACTAGAACCTGCAAAATTCGCTTGTTGTCTGCAAGCACCATTAGTTCAGTTAAATTTGTCTCAATTTTAACTTTTTTTGCAAGAGCGACACTGGCTAAAGATTTTATAGATTGATCTATTAGCTCATCTAATTTTTCGGAAGAACAATCAAGGTGCAACCCCCCGAACCCTGCCTTTTCCAGGTCAAGTAAGTCATTTATGAGACTGAGCATACGATTAGCATTACGCTCTGCTATTTGCAACAAATGTCTGCCTTTTTCACTCAATTCACCCAAGACTCCTGTGCTTAACAACTCTAGGTAAGTCCCTATTGTTGTGAGAGGCGTTCTTAAGTCGTGACTGACCATAGCTATGAATTGTTGCTTCATTCGCTCCAATTCTTTTCTTTGGGTTATGTCATGACTGACGCAAAAGAACGATTTCTCTGAGGGTACCCAATGTATTGACCAAAGCAGGTCAATGAGATTTCCGTCTCTCTTCCTGACGCGAGATTCATATTGTGTTTCTTCTTGTTCGAGGGTTGCAGCGGATAAAGATTGATTGAGACCATTAATATCTTCTTCAGCAAACAAGCTCCTTAAGTTCATCCCTAATATCATATCTTCAGAATAGCCAAGAATGTGCCTGCAAGCTGGATTGATCGCAGTCAATCTGCCGATTGGATCCAAAGAACAAATTATGTCTGCTGAATGTTCTATCATAGACTGTTCTTTCTGCTTTGCTGCAGCTATAGAGTTAGCCATGTCATGAAAGGTTGCGTCAAGATTCGCGATCTCGTCAGTTCCACCGATTAGTGGGTGCAATGGAAATCCTTCGGCTAGCCGAAAATTATTATCGATGAGGATAGCAAGCTTTCCCACGATCTTCTTGCTGACTAAGAATGCTACAAAAATAGTTAAGGCCAAATTTACGACTAGGCCCATTGTTAGCAATAAAGTAATTTGCTTTCTAAAAATACTCTGTTTTTCGTAACCCTGTTCTGCCTTCGTCTTCTCGGTCTCGGCTAATTGAATTAAGTCGTGCGAAATCGTTTGCTTTAGAAAGATTCGTAATTGTCCTTGCAGCTTTTTTAATTCATCCATAGCTTCATATATGTCACCAGAAGCGTAAGTGGCACGTATTTGCTGAAGCAGTCCAAGAGCTTTTCGTCCTGCTTCGATCGACTGATTAACAATAGCTTCCTGCGGCGAATTGCTTTCGACTGACACTTGAAGGTCATTCAGGTCTGAGCTAACCGTAGAAACAATAGAGTTGTACCGATCGGAAAACAGACTTTCTAAAGTTTCCCCGTGTCCGATTGAAGCAAATTCGAGTACGTCGCGAATTAATTTATTAGAGCAGTTCCCGATCCTAGCGGCTCGAAATGCATTTGAAGATTCTGTATCAACTTGAGTTAACAAAATTCCAAGAACCGCGACGAACACAAACTCAAATACTAGAGGGATAGAGACAAGAATTATAGTTTTTTGAGGAAGCGTAAGTTTCATAATAGGTACTTTATAGACACAGAACTCTCCTGGTTAGATCATGCATTTACCCTAAGAATAAATGAGCTAAACATGTTCTGTTGGTTTAGTGGAGGATTATAGGAGGTACATTTCAGAATACTGGAGAATGCTGGCCAGACTATAAAATTGATAATTGACTGAGTAATCATGATATCTATGCAAAAATTTGGTCTTACTATACTTCTGATAACATTTTTGTTTGTAAATATTTCGGTTGGTATCACCATGCCGTTGTCACATGAGATGCTAGAAACTTTGTGGCACAAAGCAGATTCGGACTATGTGGCTGGCGATTGGCATACGGCTCAATTGAACTACGAACGTGCCCTTGAGGCTGCTAAACGCTCCCAGGCTGATAAAGCGACAATATTAAAGCTGTCAATCAAATTAGCGAGCACATATGCTTATCAAAATCAATTTTTAGCGGCTGAGCCAATTTATCAGCAACTCTTAACTGAATCCATACAGCCCAATAATAAAGAATCTGGCTGGAGCGATGAAGCAGTAGCTATGTTTGACGATCTTGCGGACGCTTATGTCTATGGTAGTGACAAAGTTAATAAAGAAAACGGTCTTAAGCATGCCCTTACGATAAAGGAGAAACTAGCACCACAAGGGAGCGACGAGGTCCTAAAGATACTCAATAGACTGTTTATCGTTTACTTTGTTCACAAGCGGTATAGTGACGCTGAACCAGTGTTGAAGAAAATGAGCGTTATCATAGAGCGCACCAACGGTCACGATTTGCCTAATGTTCTAACATCATTAGCTGGAGTGGAGGCTTTTCTTGGTAGATATAGAGAATCGCTGAATGTATACACGCGCGTCTATCCAATTTGGGTTAGGACAGTAGGACCATATCAAGAAATGAGCACGAGTGTTGCTCGAGAAATTGGACTAATGTACATGAAGTTGGGAGATTTACAACAAGCACAAAGCTGGGCTGAAAAAGCAATCTCTTTAAGACAACTTGGGCATCGAGAAAATACACTTGAATATGCACGCGACTGGTATGTTCTAGGGCGGATTTATGATAGCAAAGGCAGTTTAGCAAATGCGGAAAAATGCTATAAAGAGGCAATGAATAAGGCTGAACAGCTTAACGGTAAGGACAGCGTTGAGCTAGTGGTCCCTATGAAAAGTTTAATATCTATACTGAAGAAGGCCAACAAAAGCATTGAAGCAAAGAACTATGAGTCTCTTGTTGCTCGGCTTGAAGCGAAAGGCGGATCAGCAGAGGGCAGCATTGCTCGAGATGCACTTTAGAGTTCCGCAAAGCTGCGAGCAGTTTAATTGCCGGAGGATAGAACGAATTTAAGTCCCCGAACAAAACTTTCGCTCGGAGGAATAGATACATGATAGCATGGCAACGTTTCTATTCGAACAGGAATGGTGGTAGCTTTCAATTGCTCAAACAGCTCATTCTGTAACTTTGCAGGAATTATTTTATCTTTAAGCGCAGAAATAAGATAGACTTTGGTTTGATGTGGAAATGTGGGTAGATTGGCTATACAACTGGTTTTTAGATATTGGTCCTGTGATATTTTGGGTGTGCCGTGAAATGCGGTCTCTAAGGATTGTCGGACTTCTACCGATTTTGTTTCCTCATATAGGTGTGTTAAATCACCCGCTGCGTATATTGCCAGCACGCCGATGATTTTGTTTCTTATGTCTTCCGGGGCAGTTGCCGCATACGAAAGAGCCGTGCAGCCTCCCATAGAAGTGCCGGTAATTACAATTCTGCTAAAAGGAAAACTTTTTGAAATCTCTTCAATGCTAGAAGTAATATCATTATAATCCGCATTGCTACACCAAGATCCAGGGGAGCCATAGTCACAAGATAAAAACGCGGCATTTGGAAAAGCGTCTGTAGCAGCGAAGGCAAAAGGGTACTTATTGGGGATCTCAAAAGCTTGTTCACAGCTCGCAAATAAACCATGCAAATATACGATAAGCACAGACCTATTTACAGGAAACGATTCCTTGGCCGGGAGGTACGCACAGTTAATAGAATACCCATGGCCGGGGAACTGGATATGTTGATATTGTGATATATGCGTACTTTGTTTTTTTAACAATCGTCCGGCAAAGAAAATAAGAATAATCAGCACGGTTATAGCAATAAATATCTGCAAGTTTTGCCATTTTATAATTTTATTCATTTCAACCCGTATTTATTTCTTTTAGGACGAGGCAACGTTTTTGGATTTGGAAAAAAGCCCGACATAGGAAGCTCTGGTAAATAGTTCGATTAGGGCTTGTTGTCCTTCTTCGCCGTACTCAAGCGTAAATTTGTTTATATAACGGCCAATGAATTTTTGTGCTTGTGCTTTAGACATATTTTGGGCATAACGCATAGCATATTTTATTGCTTCCTCACGATTATCGAGCGCGTATTGAATGGATTTTCTAAAGAGGGTGGTCAGTTCATCTATAATAAGCTTGGAGAGATCTTTGCGGACAATATTCAGACCTAAAGGCAGAGGCAGCTTGGTTTGCTCATACCACCATTGTCCAAGATCAATAATTTTGTGTAAGCCATTTTGACGGTATGTCATCTGATTGCCGTCGATAATTAAGCCGGTATCCACGCTGCCATCAGTTACAGCTGTAATAATTTCATTGGTCGGCAAAGAAATTGTTTCTACTGTTGGGCAGTAAATTTTTAGCAGCCAATAAGCAGTAGATAGAGTGCCTGGTATAGCTATAATTGTTTTAGTGATTTGTTTTTCAGTAATGCGCTTCTTTGACACCAGAAGTGGCCCAAATTTGTAACCCATGCAGGCGCCACAATCCATGAGGGTATAGTCGTCAGTGACATAGGGAAAAGCGGCAACCGAAATTGCTGACATCTCATACTTAGCTTTCAGAGCGGCATCGTTCAATTGTTGAATACTGGTTAGTTTATGTTTGATTGAAAATCTGTTCGGCTTAACGATGCCAGTGGTAAGCGCGTAGAACATGAAAGCGTCATCGGCGTCAGGGGTATGAGCTATGGTGATTTCAGGCTTTTTAGTGGGCATGTGTTTTAATTGGCGAGTAAGATTGATAGTGGATCGTAAGCCATGGTATTACTTGTGGTGCGGCAAAAAGACTATCAGATCATTGCTTGAAAGCCAGTATAAATAAGATAACATGCCGGCAAGGCCAAAGTATGCGATGGCAATTAAAACACGTTGTTCTACCGGAGCTGGTTTGATGGACAATTGAGTTATTGTATTGAGTGGCAAAGAAGATGATGCTGATATGCCCTGAGCCGAGGTTAAGGCGGGGCGCGGATCGCCAGATTGATCGAAAGGACCTGAAGGGGATTTTTCCACAACAGGCGAATATCTCTCTTCCAGAGTTGTGTTTTGTTGGCGAGCAGCACGTTCTCTGGCTAACAGCCCAAGCAGTGAAATAAAAGAAATGATGCAGATAACGAACAAAAGGACTGATTTGAAGTAAAAGGTCAAGGCAATCAAAAATGCGGTGCCTGGAATAAGCAACCATTTGTAAATGGCGTGAACGACAAAGCCGCCATCAAAAGGCTTGGCAGGGATAAGTTGAAAAAGATTGAGAAAAAACCCAGTATTACCAGCAGCCATTAACCAGGCGTTGTTGTAGACAACCCCAAACCAGAAAAGTGCGGCACTTGTCACACCACCAACGAGTGGTCCTGCAAGAGCCACCCAGGCATGAGTAGCTTCGTCCGGCGGGAGTTTAGTCATGGCAACATAAGCGCCAATACCTGGAATAAAAATAGGCAATTTTGGTTCTAGCCCTAAAGCTTTCATCCAGATCCAGTGTCCCATTTCGTGGGTTAACAATAAAATAAATACAGCTATGGCATAAGGCATGCCAAA
>Ga0207134_1101_pt1 | contig 25266 bp, 21 predicted proteins | sample Alteio_BWMinHeat_12_FD_153527 | JGI IMG/M metagenome (GOLD analysis project Ga0207134, IMG submission 153527) | Enriched cells from forest soil in Barre Woods Harvard Forest LTER site, Petersham, Massachusetts, United States -... | ecosystem: Environmental > Terrestrial > Soil > Temperate forest >... | reverse complement strand
AAGAATTTTCGGAACAAGGCGGATTGATGAAACTGAGATGTGATTCGTGCCGCCAATGTATTACGCATTTCATAATTGCTCTGATGCTTGGCTTCGCGCTGTGTGTGTCTGCCTTCGCGCATGACAATATCACCGGCCAGCTGTGCCAACTGGAGAATGATGCCAACAAGGCGTACATCGCTCATGATCGCCAGTTCTTGTCGAACCTGTTTGCGGATGAGTTTGTGCACACCAACTTTCGCGGCGGCACGGTGGACAAAGCTGCGGAGTTGGATTTCTTTACTTCCCCGAAGCTCACCATGAAAGCTGCAGTGGTGGATCACTGCACCGCCCGTAAGTACGGAATGTTGCCGTGGTCACGGGGATCAATACCTGGACCGATACCATTTTCAACGGCAGTGATCTAAGTGGTGCGTACCGGTTTACGCGGGTCTATGTCCACCGGCAGCGACGCTGGCAGATCGTGGCATCCCATTTCAGCAAGATAACGCCGTGAAAATGCCTCTCAAGAACTCAAGGAGACTAAGTGGAGATTAGGCACAGTTTGCATAGTCTTATATGCACCTCTGTATCACTGGTCGCATTAATATGCGCTCCACCCGCTCTCGCAGCACAGGATCCGCATACCCTTGTGAACACGGCGATCGAGAGAATGGGCGGGCGGCAAGTATTTGATTCCGTACAGCGGCTCTCGACCGAAGAGGATGGCCTGCAATATCACGTGATGGACGCCGAGCATCCTGTGCCGCCATTTTCGCCTGACTACTTCCACGCCGAGGAGCAGGTTGATTTCCATTTGCCTGCGCTGCGACGCAAGTTCACTACGGGAGCGGACCCACTCTACGGTAACAATGCGGATACGGTGTTCACTCCCAGCGGGGCTAGCGCAGTCAATCAGCGCAATGGCAAATCCGTACAGCGGCGCACACCCGCTCCGAGACATTGGCTGTTACAGAGCCCGATAGCGGTGTTGCGCGCGGCTTTGGCCGCTGACGATCTCAAACTGGCAGCAGACGTAACTATTCTGGGGATCACCCAGCACTGCGTTTCCTTTCATCAGGGAGACACGTTCGTCCGGCTATTTTTAAACCCACTTAACGGATACTTGACCGGCAGCGAAATTATCACCACCGAACCGTGGGAAGCGGTCTGGGACATCGCGGATGTGCGCTTCAAAACGATCTATACGAGTTGGGAAATCGAGCCTGGCGGGCTTCATTTTCCCTTGCAGTGGGACGTGTTTTTCGACAACTATCCTTTTCAGACGCACTCGATTTCGAAAGTATCGGTAAATCCGAATTTCAATGCCGACCAATTTCAAGCCTTGGCCGGTGAGGAGGTCCCGGTTGCGGGCAGTGTGGACGACCTAGCACCAGGCCCACCGGACCGACCCATTGTAGAGATAGCGCCTGGAGTTTTGCAGGTCACACCGGGGCCGAGGCCAGGGAATTTCTCCACGCTGATCGTCAGGCAGGCCGACGGCATTGTGATCATTGAAGCGCCGACTTCCTCAGGCTGGTCGAGCAACATTATTAAAGAAGCGAACCAGCGATTTCCCGGCATGCCGATCAAGGCGGTGGTGACTACGGATAACATTTGGTGGCATTTTGCCGGCATCCGCGAATATGCCGCACGTGGTATCCCTATCTATGTGATGGACCAAAATGTAGCGCTTGTAGGCTCACTCATCGCCAGTCCGCGTACTCTAAATCCAGACAGTTTGCAAGAACAGACGCGGAAACCGAAGCTGATTCAGGTCGGTGGGAAAATCATGATCGGAAGCGGAGCAAATCAGGTTGTCCTGTATCCCATTCGGGCCAGCACCAATCAGGTGGTGATGGCATATTTCCCTCAACATCAACTTCTATACACGGCGGATATGGCCGGCCAATTTGGTCCCGGAGGGGCTTTCGTTTATCCGCAAAGCATCTGGGAATTGCGCAACGAGGTGCAGCAACAGGCGATCAAAGTGGAAACAATCGTCGGTATTCATTTGATGCCGACGCCCTGGTCGAAGCTGGAGGCGCAAATCGAGGATGTGTTGAAACTGAAAGACTAATCCTTGGTGATGAGGCCGAACGCGAGTATAAAAAGCATGGCACAATGCGATGGCTCAACTGCGAATAAGTGGGAAACGAATCGGTGTTCTTTTCCTATCGATCATCATTGCGATGGTCGGCGTATTCCTATATATCATCGCCTGCAACAAGCCTCCCAAGGAGAAGAACCTAGTCGAGGCCTTCTACGCGCACCGAGTTGCCTACGAACGTTTGCGAGACATGATTCTGGAAGATGGGCCAGTGCGAGCGGTTTACGCTCGTTTTGGGGTGGAGACAACAAAGTCGGGATTACCACACCCTCCATTGGAAGTTAATTTCCCGGTCAACCGTTACAACGAATACCTTGCACTGCTCGAACAGATTGGTAGCGCGGACGTATTTCGCGCGGGAGAAAACGATTCGGAGATTTGCATCGCCGTCTGGGCCTCTGGCTTCGGCGGTGATACTAGACACGTCGACACCTGCTGGCTGGACTCCCCGCCCGCCAATCAAATTACAGGGTTGGATGCGTTCTATAAAACTCCCAAACCCAGGCATCCTGCCTTCAAGCACATCGACGGGAACTGGTATTTGTGGGCAGATTGGTAGAACGGCGTGTAGCACCAACGTCCTCGTGATCGATGTCGTCCGACTGAGACGGCATCCCTGCCGAGACGTTATTATTGAACTACATGTACCGCCCCGTTCCCAAAGTTCCTGACTTTCCTGCGATGGAGCGTGAGATTCTGCGCTTTTGGGCGGAGCACCGCATTTTCGACAAACTACGGCAGCAGAATGCCAACGGGCCTCGCTGGTCTTTCCTGGATGGACCAATTACCGCAAATAATCCCATGGGCGTGCATCACGCCTGGGGTCGGTCATTGAAAGATATGTATCAGCGCTATCACTCCATGTGTGGGCAGGAGTTGCGCTACCAGAACGGTTTCGACTGTCAGGGACTCTGGGTGGAAGTCGAAGTAGAAAAAAGTCTTGGGCTCGGGACGAAGCGGGAGATTCGTGAATACGGCATCGAGAAATTTGTGCGCGCCTGCAAAGAGCGCGTGCTGACTTATGCCGCGCGGCAGACCGAGCAGTCCATTCGCCTGGGATACTGGTGCGATTGGGATGATCCTCAGCAACTGCTCGCATTGCGCGACGCTCTAGCTGATGGAGACCGCGTACTCACCATCAAACTCCCTAGCGGGCACACAGAAACCGCGCGGGCGAGCGTGATCATCCGCAAGCTGGGTTGCGCCGAGTACGGGGGCAGCTATTTTACTTTCTCTGACGAAAACAATTTCACGATCTGGGGATTTCTGAAGAAGTGTCATGAGCAAGGCTTTATTTATCGCGGGCATGACGTGATGCCGTGGTGTGGACGCTGCGGTACAGGCCTCTCGCAAATGGAAGTGGCGGAGGGCCGACGGATTACTACACACACGTCGGTCTTTGTGCGCTTTCCGGTCAAAGGCCAGGAAAAAACTGCGCTGCTGGTGTGGACGACCACTCCGTGGACGTTGGCGTCGAACGTCGCCGTCGCCGTGAATCCTGAGATGACTTACGTGAAAGTCCGGCACGGTGAGTGGAACTACATCGTTGCCAAGGCAAATTTCGAGCGCGATCGCGTCCAAGATTTGCAGGTGGAAGGTAAGCATGAAACCCACAAGCTGCCTTCGATTCGCACCATTTTGAAAGGAAGCGGCGGGGTTGAAGTTGTTGAAGAATTCCCGGGAAGCAAACTGCTGGACCTAGCTTATACGGGACCGTTTGACGACCTTCCTGTGCAGAACATACCGGGAGGTCTCTTCCCATTCGGCCCCACCGGGGGAGGCAAGACTGCCGCGGAATCGCATCGGGTCATCGCGTGGAAGGAAGTCAGCGAAGCGGAAGGTACTGGGCTGGTCCATATCGCTCCGGGTTGCGGAGCGGAGGACCAGGAATTGGGCAAAGAAAATAATCTTCCGTTTATTGCGCCACTCGATGAGAGCGCTGTATTTCTCGATGGATTTGGACCATTCACTGGCCGTAATGCCAATGAAATCGCGGACGATGTGGTTGCGGCCTTGAAGGCCTCGGGATTTCTGGTAGCGAAGGAACCTTACCCCCACGTTTATCCGCATTGCTGGCGATGTAAGCAAGAGCTTGTGTTCCGTCCGGTGGACGAATGGTTTATCCGCATGGATTGGCGCGACCGCATTGAGCGCACCGTCCCCACGATTCGCTGGATTCCAGAAGAGGGCGAAGCGCGCGAGTTGGACTGGCTCTTTAATATGGGCGATTGGATGATCTCCAAGAAGCGCTTTTGGGGACTCGCGCTGCCGATCTGGGTGTGCGGCGAGTGCGAGCACTTCATGGTTATCGGAAGCCGCGAGGAATTGAAGGATCGAGCTGCGGAGGGGTGGGACACATTCGAGGGACATTCTCCGCATCGGCCTTACATTGATGCAATAAAGGTTTCTTGCGAGAAGTGCGGCGCTGTGGCCACCCGTGTAGCTGATGTGGGAAATCCATGGCTGGACGCGGGGATCGTGCCCTTCAGCACCATGCGCTACTCGACCGATCATGCCTACTGGGAGAAGTGGTTCCCGGCCGACCTGGTCCTCGAAAGTTTCCCGGGCCAGTTCCGCAATTGGTTTTACTCCATGCTAGCCATGAGCGCGATGATTGATGGACGCGCGCCGTTCAAAGCTTTGTTGGGGCACGCTCTGGTCCGCGATGCACGCGGAGAAGAGATGCACAAATCGAAAGGCAACTCCATAGCCTTCGATGAGGCTGCCGAGGCACTGGGCGCGGAAGTGATGCGCTACATTTATGCCGAACAGAAAACGGCACAGAATTTAAATTTCCCCGACCTGCATCCCACCGGCAACGTGGGCCAGACGATTGACGGTGAAGCACGACGCAAACTTCTCACCTTTTGGAATTGCTATAGCTTTTTTGTCAGCAATGCTGGATCTGACGGCTGGAAGCCTGGCGCTGCGGTCCCGATCACGCATCAGCTGGATCGTTGGATTCTGAGCCGATTGCAACGCCTTGTCCAGGCGGCGCATAACGCATTCGACAACTACGAGCACTATCGCGTCATCGAGGCCTTTCAACTTTTCGACGATGAATTTTCAAACTGGTATCTCCGTCGCTCACGCCGCCGCTTCTGGGCGAATGAGCCAGATGCTTATCAGACGATTTACACCGTCCTCACCACTGTCACACGAGTGATGGCGCCGGCGCTCCCGTTCCTGATGGAGGAGATCTATCAGAACCTGGTCTGTTCGGTGGATCCGTCCGCTCCGGCATCGGTCCATCTGACGCGCTATCCGCAGGTGGACGCGTCCTTGATTGATGAAACACTCGAAAAGAGTATTGACGCGGTCATTCGCATCAAGAACCTTGCCCTGAGTTTGCGCACGCAGAGCAAAACGAAAATCCGTCAGCCTCTGAGCACTCTGTACGTTCGCCCGAAAGACGCTGCGGACCGACGTGTCCTCGAAAACCAGGAATATTCAGCGCAGATTCTCGAGGAAGCGAATCTCAAGAACCTGGTTCTGATTGAGGACGAGACCACCCTGGTGAAAGTGAGCTTCAAAGTGGACGCGAAGAAGCTCGGCCCACGTGCAGGTAAGAATTTGAAGGCGATTGGCCAGGCCCTCAACCAAGCGGACCCGAAGCAACTGCTGAAGGGCGGGTCTTACTCAGTCACAGTGGATGGGCAGCCGTTCGAAATTGCTCCCGACGAGATGGTCCCCGTCTATGAAGGCCCGGGAAACCTCAAGTGCATGCTGGAGCAAGGCACGTTTCTGGCGCTCGACACCACACTGACCCCAGAGTTGCTGCAGGAAGGCCTGGCCCGAGACTTCAACCGGCTGGTGCAGGACCAGCGTAAAGCCCTAAATCTGGATATTTCTGACCGCATTGCGGTGAGTTACTCGGCTTCGCCCCGGATCGCTGAAGCCATTGCTGCGCACGAGTCCTACCTGCGTCATGAACTGCTGGCAGAACGGCTGGAACCGAGCGCCACGCAAAACGGCGGAGCCAAGCTCTCGCTGAGCGGCGAGGAAATTATGGTTACCATCACCCGGGCGTGATTGAGGGCTGCCCCCCAGCTCTATTTCTTCGCGACAAGTACCTTACTTTCTGCTGTGTGACCGATGTGAGTTGCTCCCCCAACGAGACCTGCACTCTTTCCTATGGCCCAACTGTAGATTCTCGGGTCAAGAGCACACTTTCGACCTCTTTCTGGGTCTAAAGACTCAATTGACCAGAGTAACAGCGCTGGGTAAACTTCTACCCCAGCCAATCCGGCGGAACGCATACACAGGCTGCATTCTTGAGGTCAGCCGGGATTTCGGATTCTGTAAACGAGCCATGGGATTGATTCCGGGGACCGACAAATTTCGCGTTCGAGTGGAGGGCGTTATGAGATTGCTCCGAACGAGGAAGCAACTGCAAGTTTCGGTTATGGTCTTAGTGTGGGTAGTTGCGCTAGGGTTCGCTGCGACGCCATCGGCGCAGGCGCAAACTTTCAAGACACTCTACGAGTTCAGCGGCGGGGCAGACGGGTTTTCGCCCAATGCCGGAGTCACCGCCGTAGTCTCGCCAAAAGGGGCAATAACCCTCTATGGCACCACGTACTTCGGTGGCAACCTGAACTGCAATCCGCCGCTGGGGTGCGGTATCACATTCAAACTGACGCTTTCAGGCAAGGAGACTGTGCTGAACCGCTTTAGGGGCGGTAAAGACGGAGCATTTCCGTATGCGGCTCCCATCGTTGACGCTAAGGGCAACGTGTACGGCACGACCTCGGCGGGTGGAGGGGCCAGCGGATGTCTCGGGAGCGGCTGCGGAATCGCGTACGAGATCCCGCCCAAATTTAGGGAGAAGGCGCTCTATCGCTTTACGGGCGGACTCGACGGAGGAATGCCCTTCACGGGTCTGACCCCGGACAAAGCAGGCAACTTCTTCGGCACCACTGCGTTCGGTGGCGACTTGAGCTGCGGTGTCGCCCCGCCCGGATGCGGAACCTTCTTTGAAATGGATCCGACCGGCAAGATCACAGTCAAACACCGCTTCCACGGCAAACCAGACGGCGCTTTTCCCCAGGCCGGTTCCATTGTCGATGATCCCTTGTGGTACTGGTTTGCCCCCAAGGAAGGGGGCAATCTTGCCTGTAACCCGCCGAATGGCTGCGGCGAGGTCGTCCGCGACAATAAGTCGACGGGAAAATTGGAAGTACTGCACACCTTCAAGGGTCAGGACGGAGAGCTTCCCTACTCCGGAGTGACCCTAAACGGCGGGTTCGTCTATGGCACCACCTTCCTCGGTGGTGCGAACAACAAGGGAGTCGTGTTCAAGTTGGATCCCAATACGAAGACCTTCCAGGTGTTGCACAGCTTCGGCCTCGGCCAGGATGGCGCCACACCGGGCGGAGGAGTGGCGTTTGACTCGCAGGGTAACATCTACGGCACTACGGAAAGCGGTGGCCAGGCCGGCGAGGGAACGTTGTTCAAGATAGACACCAACGGCAAGGAAAGCGTGTTGCACGACTTTAGTTTTGTCGATGGCGCAATTCCGCTAGGGTCCCTGACATTCGACCCCAAGTGCAACTGCCTTTTCGGCACCACCTCACAGTCCAGCCCAGGCGAGGGGACCGTGTGGCAATTTATTTTATAGATGTCGAACGTAGGAATTCCCAATTTTGAACTCGCCGACGCCTGAAGTGCATTTTTTCTGGCTCAACGCGGGCGCATATCCATGACAATGGATATCCCCAAATTCTTCAGGAGGTGCATGATGCCAGTATTTCAGTTGCGGTGGGTGAATCGGTCGAACCCTGGAGCCATTCAAGATTGGCAAATTGGCGGAGCAGTTGCCGACAATTTTCAATTGCAGCAAGATTACGTGCGTGCTGCGGTGCTCACCATTAACAACAGTGCCAACTTCATGATATCTGTGACGAGCGCAAACCACATTGCTGCCGCTAGTCTGGCGTACACGGCCGCGACCAATCAGTGGACCCTTAACAGCATGACGCCCAATGAATTTCAATTAGCGGTTGGAGGCGGGATCGTGACCGTCCGATGTGTCCTGAATGATGTGCAGGCGGCGGGCAGGCTGGAATACGACGCCATGGAACCAGAGTTGCAGCGCGCCGATGCAGCATGATCGGTGACCCGCGCTGATCCGTAGAAACCAGGGTGCCGCAGCATCTCACTGAGATCTGAAAAGTGTGGAGCTGCAGCACCCTAACATTAAGTAGCTAGATTAATAGTCCCATTCGAGTCTCTGCTGTCACGCTCTCAGCTATTTCCCTTCTGTGCTAGTATTTAGCGTTTCCTGGGTATTCGCCGTGTAATTCGAGTTTGCCTCGACTAATGGCGCATCCCGAAGCTTGCAACGGTCGTGCATAAGCCGTATGCCAATGCCCGTATGCCAATGAAAGATACGCTCGGAGTTCTATTGGCCGGAGGAGCAGGCGAGCGCCTTTATCCTCTTACTCGTGACCGGGCCAAGCCGGCTGTTACTTTCGGCGGCATTTACCGCATCATTGATATCACCATCTCGAATTGCCTCAACTCCGATTTGCGCCGGGTTTACATCTTGACCCAATACAAGGCGCTGTCACTGAACCGCCATATCCGCGAAGGCTGGAACATTCTGGGGCGCGAGGTGGGAGAGTTCATCGAAGTCCTCCCGCCGATGAAACGGGTCAGCGAAGAGTGGTACCAAGGAACGGCCGATGCGGTTTACCAGAACATTTATTCCATCGGCTCCGAACAACCCAAGCATGTGCTCATCCTCTCCGGCGACCATATTTATAAGATGAACTATGGACGGATGCTGCAACAACATACCGACTCGGGAGCAGACGTCACCCTGGCAACCATTCAGATTGACCCGGTCGAAGTCTCCCGCTTCGGTGTGGTGGACGTGGACCGCGATCACCGCGTGAATGGATTCGAAGAAAAGCCCCAGCAAACCAACCTGCGCTCCCCCTACAACCCGGAGAAAGTGGCGGCGTCGATGGGCATCTATCTTTTCAATACCGATGTCCTCATCCCAGCGCTGCTGAAGGACGCAGAAGATCCCCAGTCGAGTCATGACTTCGGCAAGAACATTCTGCCCAAGATGGTGGATGAGTACCGCGTGTACTCTTTCGATTTTGTGGATGAAAACAAGAAAGAAGCGCTGTACTGGCGTGATGTGGGGACGCTCGAGGCTTACTACGAAGCCAACATGGATATTGTGTCGGTGTCGCCTGTGTTCAATTTGTATGACTCGCAGTGGCCCATCCGCACCCACCAGCGGCAATATCCGCCCGCCAAGTTCGTATTCGCCGAGGCGGGACGCACGGGAACAGCGCTCGACTCCATCGTGTCCGCTGGCTGTATCGTTTCTGGAAGCACAGTGAAGAACAGCGTGCTATCACCCGATGTCCGGGTGAATTCCTATAGTGAGGTGGACGATAGCATCCTCTTCTCGCACGTAAACGTCGGCCGGCATTGCCGCATTCGCAAGGCCATCATTGACCGGGACGTGCATATTCCAGAGGGCACGACTATCGGATACGATTCCGAAGCCGACCGCCAGCGCTATTTCGTTACCGAAAGTGGAATCACGATTGTGACCCGCGACTATTCCTTGTTCGAAAATCCCGTGACTGTGGACTACTTCACCAGCGAGTAGGTCCATTATCCCCTCACTATTTTCTGAAAGCATCTCCCCTCTCGTTACGCAGGTAACTTTGGCGCCTATTACGGGTAGTGAATAATGAACCTTGCGCTTTGCAACTGTTTCAAAGTGGGACGAAGCCTGACAATACGTTACGACTACACTGCCTCCGCAGGTAGGGCTGAGAGAAACTAGGAGTTGAATGGCAACCGGAGTTCAGCCCGTTAGCACCAAGGAAACGCCTGAGTCACTGGAGGCATTTTCGCTGCTCGGCGAAACCGTGCTGGGTCTGATTCGCGCTCAGACGCCGCTTCCGGAGATCTTGACGGTCTTGTGTACTCAGATCGAGAAACGGTACGCAGGCCTGCTGTGTTCGATTCTCCTGCTCGACATCGACGGCAAAACCCTGCGACATGGCGCCGCTCCTAGTCTTCCAGAGGAATATTCACGAGCGATCGATGGAGCGCAAGTTGGCCCAAATGTGGGCTCGTGCGGCACCGCGGCATACTACAACCAGCAGGTCGTAGTTACGGATATTGCGACCGATCCGCTTTGGGCAGACTTCCGGCTGCTTGCTTTGTCCCATGGTTTGCGGGCGTGCTGGTCTACGCCAATCGCGTCCCTGGACAGCAAAATTTTGGGTACGTTCGCCATTTATTACCGGGAGCCGCGCAGCCCGGACGCGGAACACTTACAGCTTATTGTGCATTGCACTCAACTGGCAGGCATCGCCATAGAGCACGACCGGGCCAAGGCCCAGCTTCGGTCCGCCGAAACCCGCTACCGCAATCTAGTGGAGCGCGTTCCCGCCATTACCTATATCGCTGAGCTAGGCGCCGAAGGTCGCTGGCACTATGTGAGCCCGCAGATTGAAACCATTCTGGGATATTCGCCTGCTGAATGGCTGGCCAACCCGATGAATTGGCTGAACCATATCCACCCCGAAGACCGGGAAATCGCCCTGGCCGCTGAGAAACACTTCATCGAAACCCACGAGTTGTTTCAGGCTGAATATCGCATGTTCGCCAGCGATAGCAGTGTCATCTGGTTTCGTGACGAAGGCGTGCCCCTGGTGAAAGCCGATGGCCATGCGCTGTTGATGCAAGGCTTGATGTATGACATCACTGAGCACAAGCGGTTGGAAGATCAGGTGCGTCACTCTCAGAAGATGGAAGCCGTTGGACAGCTTGCCGGTGGCGTGGCCCATGACTTCAATAATTTGTTGATGGTCATTCAAGGCCACAACGAGCGTTTGCGCGACCGCCTCGCACCAGCCGACCCGGCGCGTAAGGATCTTGCGGAAATTGAAAACGCGGTCAACCGCGCTGCTTCTCTGACCCGCCAGTTGCTGGCTTTCAGCCGGAAGCAGGTATTGCGGCCGAAAGTGCTGGACCTGAATACGGTGCTTACCGAAGTGACAAAAATGTTGCGCCGCCTGATCGGAGACAACATTGAATTGATCGTTATTCCATCAGCCTTGTTGGGCGGAGTCAAAGCGGACCCTGGGCAAATGGAGCAAGTAATCCTGAACCTTGCCGTGAATTCCCGCGATGCCATGCCCCAAGGCGGCAAACTGATTCTAGAGACCAGCGAAGTTGACCTAGAGGCAGGAGATGCTCGAAGCGGCGAAGACACGCCGCCAGGCCGCTATGTCGTGCTTACCGTCAGTGACACCGGCAGCGGGATGGATGCAGCGACTCAGGCCCGCATGTTTGAGCCCTTCTTCACCACTAAGCCGCCGGGCAAAGGCACGGGACTGGGTCTTGCAACTGTATATGGAGTGGTCAAGCAGAGTGACGGTTGGATTCGGGTAGAAAGCAAACTGGGCCGCGGAACCACCATCAAGATCCATTTTCCTAAAGTGGAGAAGGTGCCAGCGGTAAGAACTCAGACCGAAGAACTGCTACCCGTCAAACCTCTGGCCTCGGCCGGCCCTGTCCCTGGAGGGACAGAGAGCGTTCTGGTGGTGGAAGATCAAGAGGGTATTCGCAACATGATCGGCGAATCTCTACGCCGCAACGGATATCGCGTGGTGATCGCTGAGGACGGCGACCAGGCTCTACAAATGGCCAGCGGCCTTGCTGACCCGATTGACCTCCTGGTCACCGATCTGATGATGCCCAATATCGGGGGCCGCGAACTAGCACACCAGTTGATGTCGCTACGGCCACAAATGAAGGTCTTGTTCATGTCTGGCTATCCTGAGCAAACAGTGTCAGGTAATGAAATCAATGAAGAGACCGAAGCCGTCCTGCAAAAGCCATTTTCCCTGGATAAATTGGCCCGCAATGTTCGCCGTGTCTTGGATAAACGGGAATCTTAGCTCTTAATCGAGAATATCTTTTCCAGTAGAGACCTGTGTCTCCAGCACCAAACCATCGAGATATTCATGCGTCAGGCCACTGGGATCAAAGGCAACCTCTCCGGAATTGATTCGTCCTTTCTTCGCTGCCATTTACAGCGCTGTTACAATGCGTAGTCTTATGGAATTCAAGAACTTTTGCGACCATTAACACGTACCTGTCGTGAAGTGTTAAGAATGGCGTACGGACCCGCGTAGTTCTTCGTTCGTCGCGTCAAGGTAGGAATCAGGAATTTCAGGGAGTCACGGTTGGAAGACGCGCAAGTCGCCGCCATGTTGGTTCGTCGCTGCATTGCTGGCGACTCGGCTGCTTGGGAAGAAATCGTCCAGCGCTACCATCGGCGCATCTATAACATTTGCTATCGCTTTGCTGGCTCGGGAGATGACGCCCAGGACCTCACGCAGGAGGTCTTCATCAAAATGTATCGTACTCTTAAGTCATACGACACAGAGCGCGGCGCATTCATGACCTGGGTAACTACCATTACGCGGAACCTGCTGGTGGACCATTTCCGCAAGAGCAAGCAGGATCGCGTAACTGACTCGCTAGATGGAGCGACCTCGGAGCACGAAGACGCCATGCCGCTAAGCGAGCAGATTCGCGACACTTCCCTCACCCCCGATGCTCGGGCGCAAAGCCGGGAAGTGAAGGAAGCTGTGCACCAGGCTTTACAGAAGCTCTCCCCGGACTTGCGGGAGGCCGTGATTCTACGGGACCTGCAAGACATGGATTACAAAGAGATTGCGCTGGTACTCAAGGTCCCGGAAGGGACGGTCAAATCGAGAATAAATCGTGGGCGAGCGGAACTTGCGCGCCTGCTACAACGTACATATAAACAGGTGATGTAATGGCAGCAGAAAACCAAAACGGTATGCGGTGCAGCGAGTTCGATGCTTTTCTGAGCGATGCGCTGGATCTGCGGCTCAGTGGGGAAAAGAGGGACAGTTTTCAGGCCCATGCCCGAAGCTGTCCCACTTGCGGCCCCTTGCTCGCAGAAGCTGACGCAGGACTGCGCTGGCTTCATGAACTGGTGGAAGTTGAGGCTCCTGTAAATCTGGTGGACAACATCCTGGCAGCCACCACGGGCTTCAGCACTTCACGAGCGCGTGGAACCGTACCCGCACAGATTTCATGGTTCGATCGCATGCAGGATTGGGTACACGCGGTGGCCACACCGATCCTCGGCGTAGCCAAACAGCCGCGCTTCGCTATGTCGTTCGGCATGGCATTCTTCTCGCTCTCGGTCACGCTGAATATGGCTGGAGTAAAGCTGGGCGATGTGCGCCATATTGATCTGCGGCCCAGCGCCATCAAGCGCAACTATTACGAGACTTCCGGCAAGGTTGTGAAGTACTACGAGAATATTCGCTTCGTCTATGAGATTGAATCCCGGGTGCGGGAGTTCAAACGGGCCACCACACCCGCGGAGCCCGCACCGGAGAAAGACAAGAACCACCGAAACGATAACACCAGTGGACAGCCCGAACCCCGACAGGATCGCAACTACAGTCAAGAAGAAGGGCCCCAGCTCGTGCTGGCTTCCCTCACGAATGAACCACCTGTAGTGATACTGGCCACACACAGGAGGCTTTCATGAATTGCGCTAACCATCCAGACATTGCGGCAGGGGCATACTGCCGCACTTGCGGCAAACCGCTGTGCGCAAACTGCACCCGCGAAGTGAAGGGTGTGATCTATTGCGAGAACTGCCTGGCCGAGAGGCTGCAGGGCGTGCAACCAATATTCACGCCGCCGGCCCAGAGCTTTGCTCCATCCACTCCGATGCCTGTCGTGACAGGTAGCGGCCCGAACCCTGCGGTGGCTGGCATTCTTGCGGGTTTCTTTCCCTTCGGAGTCGGCGCAGTTTATTGCGGACAATATGCCAAAGGCCTGGCCCATCTCGTTACTTTCACCTTGATGGTGTGGGGAGAAACAGTTGTGGACAACGCTGGGCTGAATACGGTCCTTGGATTGGGGATTGCTTTCTTTTATGTGTGGCAAATCATTGACGCCGTACATACGGCCAGGGCTGTTCAATTGGGTCAACCGGTCCCTGATCCACTGGGCTTAGGCCAGGCTTTTGGGGCTGGAGAAAAGACAGATACCTCCAAGGTTCCTACCGTAGCTATCGTGCTCATCGGAGTGGGCGGCCTGTTCCTGTTAAGCACGATGGGCATTTTTGAGCTCGACTCCGACCGCGTATGGCCCCTGTTTCTGATTGGCTTGGGAGCGTGGCTTCTCGCCCGGCGCACGGGCTGGCTGGGGTCAGGTTATCGCGGTTCCGGTCAGGCGTGTACGACTCGAGGCCTAACGGGCTCGGTGGTTTTGCTTACTATCGGAGTCCTCTTTCTGATCGGAACTCTAGGAGGGCCACGATTTCACCGCACCTGGCCGGTCTTGGTACTCGCAATCGGTATTACCAAATTGTTGGAACGCCAGGCGCCACCGCCCCCACCGCCAGTAGGGCCGGGGATAGCTAGTGGCCCAACCGGCAATGTTCAGGCGCCGCCTAGTGAGGTGAGAAATGGTTAGCCCGGTCCAAGTTCCACCTCCCAGGCACCGGCGTTCAATCTCTGGCCCGATCATCCTCATCGCGATCGGTATCGTGTTCCTGCTCGGAACGATTGGCGTGCTGGACTGGCACAATCTCGGCCACTGGTTTGCCCATTACTGGCCGGTGTTGTTGATCATTTCCGGTGTGATCAAGTTGGTCGAGTATCAACAGGCACAAAAAGAAGGCAGACGCGCCACCGGACTTGGCGCCGGTGGAATTCTTCTGATTCTATTAGTCATCATATGCGGTCTGATCGCGACCCAGATGTCGCGTTTCAACTGGAATGAACTTAGCGACGAAATTCATATCAATGACGACAACGATTTTCCTTTCTTCGGACAAAAATATAATTACGACGACCAACTAACCCAGGCCTTCCCCGCTGGGAGCAGCCTGCACGTCACCGATACTCGCGGCGCGGTGAACATCAGCGCTTCCGAGGATGAACAGGTTCGCGTCACAGTCCGCAAACGCATCAGCGCTGACAGTCAGAGCGACGCCGACAAATGGAACAAGGCCACCAAACCGCAAATCAGCGTCAGCGGAAATATTGTGACGGTGAACGCAAATAACCAGGGCGCTGGCGATCATTGGGTCGCCGAGGACCTCGATATTTCCCTGCCCCGCAAGGCTGCGGTAACTATCTCCACACATAACGGGGATGTAAACATCCTGGGCCGCGAAGGCAACCTGGATGTGACCAGCCAACACGGTCAGGTCACCACCTCCGACATCAACGGTAAAGTTGCTCTCAATCTCGACCATAGTTCAGCCCGCATTTCTCAGATCGCTTCCGACGTTTCCATTGAAGGCCGCGCCAACGATGTTTCCGTCGAGGACGTCAAGGGCGCAGTGCACCTCGACGGCGAATTCATGGAGAGCGTGCGGCTGGCCAAGATCAGTCAGCCTGTGACCTTCAAGTCATCGCGCACCGATTTAGATTTTTCCCGACTGGACGGCGATCTGGATCTGGATTCGGGTGACCTGCAGGCCTCGGACGTGGTGGGGCCGGTCCGTCTTAGCACGCGGTCTAAGGATATTCGCCTGACTGGCGTGTCCGGCGACATTCGGCTTGAGGATGAAAATGGTTCGGTGGAACTGCGCATCAACAAGATCGGCAGTTTGCAGCTGCAGAACCGTAAGGGCGACATCCAGGTTTATGTGCCGGACAAAGCCGGATTCCAGGCGGACGTGCGCGCCCGCAATGGAGAGATCGAGACCGACTTCGACCAACTAAAAATCGACAATGGAGATGAGCAGTCAACCGCCACCGGCACTGTAGGCGGCGGCGGACCTCGCATGGTGATCAATAATGAGCACGGGACCGTCGAGATTCGGAAGGCATCCTCAATTCCAGAAGACTCTGGGCCAAAACCCGAGCCACACCCCCAGCCCAAACTGCCGAAAGCACCACGCGCACCAGAGCCCCCGGAGGTCCCGCAGGTGACAGAAAACTGATTTCGCAAGAATTCAGAAGCCTGGCACTCCCGAAGGCAAACAAAAAGGCCCCGTGTTTTTCGCATGGGGCCTTTGCTGTGAGCGCGTTTCTACTGAACGGTGAAATTCTTCTTGCTAGTAGTAGTTCCGCCCGCATTCGTCACTGCGATCAGACCGGTAGTCGCGCCTTGCGGGACGGTCGCACTGATGGTGTGAACATTCAGCACTTGAAACGTGGCGCTGACTCCGTTGAACGTGACCTGCGTGCTGCCGACCAGATGATCGCCATAAATTCTGACCTGCGACCCCATCTTGCCTCTCGATGGGGTAAGGATCACAATGCTCGGCTTCGGTGCTGCGAGGCCGGCATCGAGCGTGTAGACGACACCGCTGGCCACGTCGCCCTGAGTCACCGAACCACCCCATACCGTTAGGCCAAGAATCGTGCCATCAGAGCTCTGAACCACGGCGTCAGGCACAGAGCCATTCGTACCCTCGAATGAAACGTTCTGAAGCGTTTTGCCGTGGGGCGAAAGACTGACGATGGTACCGTTGTGCGAATCGCCGTCGCCGATGTTTGTGCCCCAAAGATTTCCATCCGACGCTTGGAGGATATGAGGGATAGAGCTATTGAACGAGATCTGCAACGGGATTTGTTGAAACTCCTGGCCGGAAAGATTGCATTCGAAAATGCCCAGCTTGACCTGGTCCGAAAATCGGCTCAAGGCGCCGTACAGCTTGCCGTTGGCAGCCAGGATTGGGGAGCTGTCTGGGAACTGCGCGTAGTGAAAAATGTGCAAGACAGTGAACTTCCCAGCGGGAGTGAGACGAAATAGACTCGTGATTACCGTCTGTGCGCCGACCGTAGTGCCATACAAGTTTCCATCGGACGCCTCCGTCATCCCTAGGCCTGCGGGACCCTCCGTGTTCAGATCGAATGTGTGTAGAACCTTGTAGGAGCCGCTTGGAGTAATCCGGAACAAGACTCCGCCCGTGTTCCCTTGCTGCTGCGTGGCTCCATATAAATTGCCGTCGCTCGCCAACATGAGATGGTCGGGGCCTGATCCGTCCGCACACTGTGCCAGCGAACAGAACTGGTGCAGAGTGTGGATCACGCCGGTCTTACTTAGCTTGAAAACGACGCCAGCGCCATTGGTGTTGCCACCATAGATCGTGGTGCCGTACAAAAACCCGTCGTTCCCTTCGACTAGACTGCTGGGGGCAGCGCCGTTAGCGTACTCGTGGTTCTGATTCGGACGGAAGGTGTAGATCACAGTCAGCTGGCCGCTTGGAGTAATCTTGAACACCGTGCCGAAGGAAGTTTGCGTGTCGCTCCCAGAGAAAGGAGCCGTGCCATAAAAATTACCGTCCGAAGACTGGATCAGCGAGTTCGGATTTTCGCCGTCCACGCAGGTCTGGCCAGTTGAATCGCAGGCAAAGCCGAACAATTGAGTGATCGCTAGTTTTGGGGGTTGAGCGTACACGGTCGTAGCAAATACCACGCCAAGGATCAGGGTCAGAGTGAAATTGAGGGGTCTCTTCACTGTACTACTCCTTTCAAGGTGGCCGGTGAATAGTCACGTAACCGGCCCAACGGATCGGCCTGAGTATGAATCGGGTCGCAACCAGGTTTGTCTGCGCGCGGTCATCAGATGGTAAAAAGTTTGAGTGTATTTAGCACCCTCAGCGGCCCCTGCAGTGTAGCCCACGCCCGTGTTATGTTTAATTTCTTCTGATTTCAGCTCAGTGTATGGATAAAAGGGACTTCCTAGAAAATGATCCGCTCTTATAAAGGAATCACACCGACGATTCCAGCTTCGTGTTACGTGGACGATTCGGCGCAAATCATTGGCGACGTTGTGCTCGGAGAGCATGCAAGCATATGGATGAACGCCGTGCTGCGCGGGGATGTGCATTCTATTCGTGTGGGCGCGCACTCGAATGTGCAGGACTGCAGCGTATTACACGGCATGAAAGAACAGTTTGGAGTCTTCCTCGGCGAATACGTCACCGTCGGCCATTCGGTGACACTGCATGGATGCGTTATTGAAGACCGCTGCCTGATCGGGATGGGTTCGATCATCCTGAATGGCGCACGCATCGGCGCAGGCTCGATTATCGCTGCAGGCACTCTGATTCCAGAGAAGACTGTGGTCGAGCCAGGATCTTTATGGATGGGCTCTCCCGGCAAGTTTCGCCGCAAGCTGGATGAGAAAGATCAAGAGAGCATCATGCGTTACGCTAATAATTATCTGGGATATAAAGAGTCGTATCTGCGGGAACGATAAGCAGTTGTCATCCTGAGCGAAGCGAAGAACCTATGTATTTACTTGTTGCGGCTAAATGCATAGATCCTTCGCTCCGCTCAGGATGACAAAGTTTTAAGCTAGAAGCTTAGAGCTAGAAGCCAAAAGCCCAATGATCAAAGCCGTACGAGGAACGCGCGATCTGCTCCCGCCGGAAACGGCGCTGTGGAACTTCGTCGAGGCCGCAGTGCGCGATGTTTTCCGCGCCTACAACTTCCACGAGATCCGTACGCCGATTTTCGAGGACACGCAACTCTTCGCCCGCAGCGTGGGAGAAGAGACCGACATCGTCTCAAAGGAGATGTACACCTGGGAGGATCTTGGCGGCACGCAGAGCAACAAATTAGGTGAACTGCTTGATGTGGTCGATCAAGCTCGACAAAACCCGGGAGTGGCCGCAACCCTGGATTCGGTAAAGCTCTTTAACGAATACCTAGGAACGGGCAAGTGGAAAGGACAGTCGCTCACCCTCCGCCCCGAGAACACTGCGGGAGTCGTCCGCGCGTACATCGAGCACAAGCTCTGGGACCGAGGTCTCAGCAAGCTGTACTACATCGGGCCGCAGTTCCGTCGGGAGCGTCCGCAGAAGGGGCGCTATCGCCAGTTCTATCAAATTGGCGCGGAGGTCATCGGCCCGGCCAGCGCGGGCAGCGAATCACCTGCGCGCGATGCCGAAATATTGGAGCTGCTGGCCACGCTGCTCGACCGCCTGGGCATTCAGAACTGGACGCTCGAACTGAATTCGGTTGGTTGCCCCAACGATCGTGCCGCTTACAACGAGGCCCTGCGCAAGGCGCTCGATCCGGTGAAAGACAAGATGTGCGCCGACTGCCGGCGCCGCGCCGTCACTAATCCCCTGCGCGTGTTTGACTGCAAAGTTCCCGCCGATCAACCCATCATCGAAACCCTGCCGCGCATCAGCCAGTTTCTGGACGAACCTTGCCGCAAGCACTTCGAGCAAGTGCAGGAGATCTTGAAATCAGTAGGGGTCGAGTTTCAGCTGAACGACCGTCTGGTTCGCGGCCTGGATTACTACACGCGCACTGCCTTCGAGTTCACTCACGGCGCGCTGGGCGCGCAGAACGCAATCCTGGGCGGCGGCCGTTACGACGGTCTTTCAGAGTCCCTGGGTGGACCGAGCGCGCCCGGAATCGGATTTGCCATTGGCGAAGACCGCCTGATACTGGCGTTGAAAGAGTCTGCCGAAGGAGTGCAGCGCAAACCCGACGTTTACATCGCGCCGCTGGGTGCGGGTATGGATCGTGAAGCCGCCCGCCTGGCGCGCGAATTGCGCCGCCATGACGTTATCGCCGACTTGGGCGATGAGACTTTCCGTTTGAAGAAATCATTTGAGACGGCCACCAAGCTTGGTGCGCGCTACATCCTTATTGTGGGCGAGAACGAAGTCAAAGCCGGTGCCTTCGTGCTGAAAAATCTGGAGAGTGGGCAACAGGTGTCCGTCCCGCGTGCTGAATTGGCCAAAACGATTCAGTCTGACAAATAGCACGTGCACGACGGGCCAGAGGCCGTCCTACCATCATCCAAGAGCTAGCAGTTTCTGCTGCACCATTTCTTCCACACGGTGCAGCACTTCGTCTTCGGACAAGGCAGTGGAATCAATCGTCAGGGCATCCGCGGCTGCGGTCAGTGGCGATACTGCCCGGGTCCGGTCGCGATAGTCGCGCTCTCGCAACTCGGCAGCAGTAGCTTCGGCGGCTGTTCCACTGAGGCTCCGCTGCTGTAAACGCCTCTGCTCACGGACCACCGGGTCTGCATCGAGAAAAATCTTCACATCGGCGCGGGGAAAAACTTTGGTCCCGATGTCGCGGCCTTCCATCACCACGCCGCCCCCTGCACCCATTTCTTGCTGGCGTGCCACCATCCAGACGCGCACTTTGGGATGAACCGAAACCCGCGAGGCCCCTGCCGTAACGTCCGTCTCGCGCACACGCTGGCTCACGTCGCGTCCGTCGAGAAGCACGCGGTTCCCAGTCGAGGTGGGCTCAAGCTCAATCCGCGAATTCTTCGCCAGCATGTCAAGCGCAGCTTCATCGTCGAAAGAGATATCTTTCTCTATGGCCTTGAGCGCCAGAGCGCGGTACATAGCGCCACTTTCCAGGTTGGCATAGCCCAGCTTGCGCGCCAGGCGCGAGGCAATGGTGCTCTTACCGACGCCGGCAGGGCCGTCAATGGCAATAATCAATTTACGGGATGGGGAAGCATTCATCGGTCGAAGAACAATGTTTACACAAGATCATGACGCAATTGATCTTACATTGTATGAAAAAGGCCTGTCCGCTGTAACGATGGTTCCGCGTCTTTTCCGTTCTCAAACAGCTTTCCGGGCTTGCCCCTTCGGCGTTCTCGTCCCTCTTCCGCTGCCATTGCCTGAGGCTAGAGCATCGAATTTCTCCCGCGCTGAATCCCGATCTGCGACGTGCGCCTTCGCCCACCGGCATAGGTCACGCAGCAGCGGAATTACTGTTTTACCCATTCGCGTTAATTGGTACTCCACGCGTGCCGGCAACACACTAAAGACGCGGCGTTCGATCAGGCCATCGCGCTCCAGGCCACGTAAAGTCTGAGTGAGCATCTTGGGTGAAACCTGTGTGATCGCGCGCTGCAGTTCTCCGGTGCGGAGCGGTCCGGGCGTGAGCAGGTGCAATACGGTGATGCGCCACTTATCGCTGAGTAACTCAATCGCGTGCCGCGACTGCAAGGCTCGACCTCGAATGCTCTCTATCTTTTCCATACTTCCTTGCCAGTAAGTACCGCACTCCCGGGTGCGTAGAACACCTCGGAGCAGTGCTGCTATGAATATTAAATGCAAGCCTTCATTTTCAGGAGAACAGAATGAGCGCAAACGTAGATGTGGTTCATCCCGACAAACCAAAGCGGGTGGCAATTGTGGCATCGAATCCTGCCGTGTCCAAGACAACCGGTTGGCCGATTGGGTTCTGGTGGTCAGAGCTAGTGCATACCTACTGGGAATTTGTAGAGAATGGATACCTGGTCGAGATTTTCAGCCCGGATGGCGGCAAACTCGAAGCCGACAAATGGAGCGATCCGCGTGACGAAAGCAATTATTCAGCAGATGATCTGCTCAGCCTGGGCTTCATTTCCTCCCCGACGCACATGAAACTTTTAGACAACTCAAAGTCCCTCAAGGACCTCAAGCTCGATGTTTTTGATGCGCTGTTGTTTGTTGGAGGCCAGGGGCCGATGTACACCTTCTTCACCGATGAGCGTGTGCACAAGTTGGCGACGCAGTGCTACGAAGCAGACAAAGTGCTGGCGGTGATTTGCCATGCCACTTGCATCCTGCTGAAGACCAAGCTCAACAACGGTAAGCTTCTAGTCGAAGGCAAAACGTGGACCGGCTTTGCCAATTCAGAAGAGCAGTACGCCGATTCCTACGTCGGGCAGCGCATCCAACCGTTTTGGATTGAGGAGGAAGCCCGCAAGCTTCCGAACACCAACTTCATCGTGAGCGGGCGTTTTCGTTCATTTGCGGTGCGGGACGGGAAACTGGTGACCGGTCAGCAGCAATACTCCGGAGCGGCGGCAGCACGTCTGGTGATCGAAGCCGTTGGTTTGTAGGAATCGAAAGCATAAGTCTAAAGAGACCAAAAATGAAAATCGCAGTGATCGGCAGCGGCAATGTGGGTGGCACACTTGGACAGGCTTGGGTGCGCGCCGGACACACGGTAGTCTTTGGCAGGAGAAGTGGTGCACAGGAACCGGCCATCTCCGGCGCAAAGTCCGCAAGCATCGCTGATGCAGTTCGAAACGCTGAAGTCGTTGTGCTGGCAGTCCCATGGGCTGCTGTGCCGGAAGTTATCGAAGCGGCCGGGAGTTGGTCGGGAAAGATTCTGGTGGACTGTACCAACCCGATTGGGCCGGGATTCGAGCTTGCTGTCGGACTTAACACTTCGGGTGGTGAAGAAGTGGCGCGCTTAGCCAAAGGAGCGCGTGTGGCCAAGGCTTTCAACACAACCGGATCCGGCAACATGGCCAACCCGCATTACAAAGCCGGCTCGATTAGCATGTTATTTTGCACGGACGATGCTGGCGCGCAGCAAGCCACTGAGCAACTGATACGCGATGTTGGTTTCGACCCTGTGTTCGCTGGACCGCTGAAGCTGGCCCGCTATTTCGAATCGCTAGCCATGCTCTGGATTTCCATGACCCGCCAGATAGGCCATGACTTTGCCTTCAACGTAGTGCGGCGATAAGCCCGCGTCAGGCCGAAAGAGTACACGCCCTTCGGTAACCTCCTATTTTGATCCGGCGGGGCACATACTCGCCTTGCGAGATGGTTCCCTCCCCCAACCACAGCTGCATCGGCGTGTCGTTCGTGCACGCCCGTTCCAGAGGCAATTGCCGCCGCGTTCCAGTTGCAAGCGGTTTATTCCAGACCAAGACAAGCGTAGCTGGTTGTACCGGTCGCCTTCACTCAAAACCAAAGGAGATCCCCTTTATGAAGATACTCATGAATGTTCGCTATTTGACCGACCGAATTCTGATCAAGACCGTTTATGCAGCCTTACTGCTCGCGATTGCAGCCGGCATTTCAAACAACGCGCTTGCGACCAAGCTAGTCGGAACTGACATCAATAGCGGAAAGTTGCTTTACATTGTCACTCCCAACACGGTTGTCACCATCGCCAGTACGGGCGTCAAACCCGATGGCGTCATTCTTGGCCCGAACCAGGAAATCATTTATGCTCTGGCTGGCGTCGGCGAAATCCACATTTTCAATCCCTACATTCAAACTGACACACTCCTGGCAAAGGGTCTAACCACGCCGGTAAATATTGTTTTGGAGCCGCGCTGCAAATCGATCCTTGTGAGTGATGTGGGCGTCAACAAAATTTTCCGCATCATGCTTGCAAACAAGGCTGTCTCAACTTTTTACAATGGCCCGGACAAAATGCAGGGGCTGGTATATGACACCAGCGGCAATCTTTTCGTCAACGATGTTTCTCTGAACGCGATTGTTCAGCTCGACGGAACGGGCACGATCATCAACCGCACACCGATCAGCGTTCCCCTGACCACTCTCGATGGAATTACTTACGACCATTTCACCAGAGCGATCTTCGCCACTTCCAGCACCGGGCAAGTGCTTTATCGGGCCACCACTGACTTGAGCACGGTGAGCACCATCAGTTTTCCGGGCAAGCCCATCCTGGATGGAATTATCAGTGACGGCCAGGGAACTCTTTACGTTGTGGGAAGCGACGGAACCACCAGCATGCTTTACAAGTTCGTGATCGTCAGCTCGACCCAAACTCCCCAGAACACGATTCCCGGCCTGGATGACATCGCAATCATTCCCTCCGGTCCATGCATCCGAGGTGGCACGGCAGGGGCGTGCGAATAAGAGTGTGATGTGAGGGCGGGCCGACAAGGTTAGTTGCGGCCTGCCCTGCCTGCGAACGAGGACTCTACATTCGGGGACTTGTGGGGATGGGCAATCGGTCATAGCCTCGATCCCACTCACATCTTCGGAGCGGAAAAGGACCTTCATGTTTCGCAGATTCGCCTTAATATTCGCAGGCATCACACTGGCCATCGCACCGCTGAAAGCTGGGACCATCCACGAAGTCTTCAGCCAGACCTACACAGGAACCACGGCTCTCAGCACTACCGATCTGTTGACTCCGCCAGCCGTCGATAGGAGCTACCTGATCACGATTTACTATTCGATTTCTGGCACTTCTTCTGTTGGCGTCAAAGATACGGTGAGCCCTTATTTCACATGGACCGACGATCTGGGAGCGGAGCAGTTGGGCAATGGGCTCTGTCCATGGAATGAGAATGGTACACCGAAAAAATGCGCTCTCGGTCAATCCTTCGGCCCATGGCTTCAGCCTCTAGTAGTTTACGGAGGAACCGGAGGCACGCAAACGAACGGGGGGCCTATCGCGGTCACGTTCCCCATTCGCGTGCTGGCCAACAGCCATCTCACACTCACCATTCCGGTGTCGAATCCCGACAACCTTACTTACCAGGTGAGCGTCCAGGTTCAAGGCTGGTAGGCTGAGGATACGCCTCGCAGCTCACCAGACTTTGCAGACTTTGTCGGGAACTATCGGAAACCGATGGTTGCTGCAAAGAGGAAAACGAACGCGTAAAAGAATTCCCCTAGCGTGACCAGGGACCCCAAGATCCGAATCGGAAGCCTGGCCGAGGAACGCCAGGTCGCTATTCCACACACCCCACCGAGTGCAAGCGTGAGAGACACAAGAGAATCAAGGATGCGAGGGCCGCCGATTCGGAGAGTTACCATTCCATACCCGATAAGGAAAGCGAACCCAGGGGAGCCTACGGACGCCAGTAACGCCACTAGAGGATGTTGCTTCAGGTAGCCGAAGATTCTTTGGAGTCGTGACCTCTTAGACCACCGAACCGCAGCATCTAGCTCTTCCTCCTGCTTGATCTGCTGATTTCGCTCGCGTTCATATTTCGCGATCGCGTCTGGACTGTCCAAGCTCCTTTTCCGAAGTTCTTCTGCCAAAGCTTCGCGTGCAGGCGTCGTGAGATGATCTCGGTCCGCCGCGACGCGCAGCAGATCGTCGTTACTCATCACCACGTAGCGATCTGAGATTCCCTGCTGATCCGTTGCCACGGCCCATTCCCCGCGTCGCTTACTGCGTTGATTTCTCTACAATCGGGGCCTCCGGTGGCCGCCTCCACGAGATGGCACAATGCTCCTACCAGACCTTGCAGACTTTGTCGGGCGGGTTCACCATGGGCTGGCCCGCTTTGCAGGAGAAGGCGTGTGCGAACTCCGGCATATTGACCACCACGCCGTTGATACGGTACTGCGCGGTGGAATGGGGATCGGTCATAGCGCGCACGTGCAAATCTTCGTCCCGCATGTTGGCGCAATCCCA
>Ga0207134_1100_pt1 | contig 25671 bp, 21 predicted proteins | sample Alteio_BWMinHeat_12_FD_153527 | JGI IMG/M metagenome (GOLD analysis project Ga0207134, IMG submission 153527) | Enriched cells from forest soil in Barre Woods Harvard Forest LTER site, Petersham, Massachusetts, United States -... | ecosystem: Environmental > Terrestrial > Soil > Temperate forest >... | reverse complement strand
GGTTGTTTTTTAAATCCATTATTATTTTCAAAACGGCAGGATTATCGCTCACTTCTTTTAAATCCACTAAACCTTCTAGAAATTTAGAGAATTTTTTATAATTATTTGCAGCATCCATTAAAGGATTAAGTGTTGTTTCTAAAAATGCTAGCGAAGATAATTTATTCGTAATGATTTTTACCAGATCTTCGGTTGTTTGCCCTTCTAAATTAACATCACTAAAGATATTGGCCGATAATTGGCGGTAGGGTTCTAAAAATATATCTAACTTAACGGCTTCTTTAATGGGTAATTGAGATAAAACACTATTCTTTAATTGATCTATATATAATTGAGAATTCGATTCGCCAGGGGCAGGAACCGCATCATCAAGCGCCTTACAAGTCACCGCCAGCGCACCGTGAAAATTTTTTTGTGCTTCAAAAAACTCGGTTAAACACGCTTTGATTATGCGCGCTTGCTTTTCAGAATCAGCCATAAATTACCCCCTTTATGCCCTTTTATATAAGTATAGACCAGAACCAAATAATAACTTTTCCTTATATTTCAATTGGATACGCAACATTTGGGTTATTTTCTTAAGCTAGAGAGCAGCCAATAAATCGATTATTTAGGTGTCAAAATTAAAAAACTGTGGTAAAGTGTGGGAGCTGTCGCGAGGCTTGACTTCTCTCTCCTTTCTTTTGAATCTAGAGTTACGACAAATCTCAAGACGCATTTTTTTAATTTATTTATGAAGGTTAACAAGTTATGGCACGTGAAAAAGGTACCGTTAAGTGGTTCAACAATAGTAAGGGTTTTGGTTTTATTCAAAGAGAAAAAGGCGGTGATGTATTCGTTCACTTTCGCGCAATTACTGGCGGCGGATACCGTTCTTTAGAAGAAGGTCAAGTTGTAGAATTCACTGTTACTCAAGGTGAAAAAGGACCACAAGCTGAAGAAGTTACTGTTGTTGAATAACAATGGCGTCTTTATCGTAAACTAGTTCTTAATCAGATTTATCTGGCAAAGAACACTAAAGCAGACCCACTGATTCCATATAGTGGGTCTCTTTTTATCTAGAAGTAAAATGAATTCAAATAAAAATACACCGTATGCTAATTTAGATCCTAGTTTAATCTTGGATGCGATTGATAGCGCTGGGTTTCAATGCTCAGGCAGTTTATTTGCATTAAATAGCTATGAAAATCGCGTGTACCAAGTTGGGCTTGATGATGGGTCATTTATCATCGCCAAATTTTATCGTCCTCATCGATGGACGGATGAGGCTATCTTAGAAGAACATCAATTTGCTTTAGAATTATTGGGTCATGAAATCCCCGTCGTAGCACCTATTCAATCCCCCACAGGGCAAACCTTACATCACCATGAAAACTATCGTTTCGCCTTATTTCCTCGCCAAGGGGGGCGCACACTGGAATTAGATAATCTAGAGCACCTAGAGTGGATGGGACGCTTTATAGGACGTTTACATGCAACTGGGGCATGCAAGCCTTTCAAACATCGCATGCGTCTAGACAGCCAAAGCTATGGACACAAACCCTATCGCTTTTTAATTGATAATAATTTTATCCCTGTTTTATTAAAACCCATGTTTTGCGAAAAAGTAGAATCCTTATTAGAAAAAATCGAAACCAGTTTTGAGCGCGCTGGAGCTATTAAATACATACGTCTGCATGGCGATTGTCATGCGGGAAATGTTTTGTGGAATAATACCGGCCCACAAATTGTAGATTTAGATGATTGCTTAATGGGTCCTGCTATCCAAGATATTTGGATGCTCTTAACCGGCGACACAGAATATGAAACCGAAATTCAATTAAACCGGATCTTACGCGGATATTACGAGTTCCATGATTTTGATCCGCGCGAAATACACTTAATCGAGGCGTTACGAGCTTTGCGCATGATTCATTATGCGGCGTGGCTAGCTAAACGTTGGGAAGATCCCGCGTTTCCGCTGAATTTCCCTTGGTTTAACACACCACGCTACTGGGAAGAACTGATGGATAATTTGCATGACCAAGCGTTATTACTTGATCAAGCAAACAATCCTATTGTTTTAGATGAAGACGAATAAATTATTTACTTCCCTTTTTGTCTCTTTTTTTCTCTTTTTGCAGCGCGTTTTTCATCTGGGGTTTTCAGAGCTTTTTTCTTTTGGTCTTTCTTTGTATCTTGTGATTTTGCCATATTAACTCTCCTTAGTAATTTAAGTTATTCTTAGACAAAATTTGCTGGGTGTCAAGCTTACCCTTTTCAAGCTTTTAAAATGCTATAATTTAATTAAATGGCGTGGAGGCTAATAATGCAATCGGGTTTAGAGAAGCTCATAAAACAATCCAATTATTTTCAAGGTGATGCATCTCATCAATTCGCTGATTTGATCGGCCCTCAGCTTGATAAAAAACCACTCCGTACACTCCTCTTAGGCTGGAATCATCCAGAAGGTATTGGGGATTTAAAAACACTAATTGATTTTATTAACTATTATGAAGAGGCATTGAAACAAGATCCTCGAGTCAATTTGCAGAGTTTTTGTTTTATTTCGCCTGAAAAACTTCAGGCTGCGAAACTACAACTAAAAGGTAAAATCCCTGAAGACCAAATTTATTTTTATAACGCGGATAAAGATGACTTTGATCCTGCTGTTGCTGAAAAATGTAAGCATACTTTTTGGATAAGCAGTTATCACTTTAACCAAAAAGGAAGTTCTGTCTGCGGTGTCGATAATAAAAGCACTCAAAATCTAAATGCTTTTATGAGAAGTTTTAATCATATTTTATTAGTAGCACGCCCACCAGGCGATCTTGAAATCAACCAGCTACTCGTTTGGGGTGGCAATGCTTATCGCCAATCCATTTGTGAATATGGGATTTGGCCCACGAATTCGATTGAGGAAGAAGAAAAACCGCAACTCAGTAGAGTCCTTCTTGATTCATCGGCTATGGGAGTAAACCCTAAAGTTGGAGAAGTCGGTATAAAATTTTATTCTGACTTTAATCAACCACGAACACTCCGTGAATTATCCGATGAGCATGTGTTTGCACGCGAAATGAAGAGAGATATACCAGGGTATTTAGCAGAACATTTCATCGTATTTGGTTATTTACAAATCCAGCCTTTTTATAAAAATAATTCTCTCATCATTGATACTTGCTGTATTAGAAATCTCATTATTACGGCATCTGCTATTACCGAAAAAAAGTATATTGATATTTATGGCGATAATAAATTTGCCGATGAGGTGGCCAAATACTTTATTGATCCAAAAAATAGAGAAGTCATACTAGCACTCGATATCGGATCTCTCGTTGTAGTAGGTGAAGAAAAAGAATCCAAACGTTTTGATTTAAAAACCCCCTCCCAAAGACAAGTCCGCTTAATTCAGTGTACCGGAATCTCAGAATCTGATAAAAATACTATGATTGCCATTGCTGATCTTGTAGCAGGGTCGGGCAACTCTTCCCACAGTGAAGTCATTAGTGCCTGCCTTGCATCCAAAAATAAATTTTTCTACTTACAAGCTCGCCCTTGGATTCTTGGCTTTTTTGCAGGAATTCTAGCCTGCCTCAATCAAATGGATCTCCAAATAGCCTTGGAAGCTTTTGAACGGGGTGAAGAAGCTCCCGATTTTGAAGCTTTAAAAGATTATATACGCTATGTCGTTGATCTGGATAAAAATGTCTTTGCTGAGAATTATTCTTTTCGTGGACCCCCGTATTTTGGTATAGGCACAACGATCGAAAACTACATACAATTCCTTAAAGCAAACCATACCCGTATTGCAGAACAATTTAAGACTTTTTGTGAGTATTTATTTAAAAATTACGATGTTGTTCAAGAACAAAATAATATTTTTGCCAGAGCTGCAACAGCTGTTTTTCTTTCGAGCGCCTCGAAAGAAGAGATTATGAAGCTTCTTAAAATTTGTCCCGATTGGAAATTAGGAAAATTAGAATTTGTCGCGCATGCCGTACTTACGAATAATCTAAGATTACTAGCCTCTTTACAAACTCAAAACCCGAAAAAATTTGCCGAAAAAATTAATGAAAAAATAATTCTAAAAAGAGAACATCAAAACAAAATGATCACCGAAGAGAGATCATTAATAGATCATGCGAAACTCTACGGATATGACACGGTTGTCAGATTTTTATCAGAGCATGGCGATAAGCCAGAAGCCCCTGCTCCCAAAGTTGGTCCAGTATAGCGATTGAATGGTGGCGGTGACTAATACTAATAATGGTCGTCTCTCTTAAAAATTTCTTCAGCTCTGTATAAATATGATGTTCGGTATTTTCATCGATAGCTGATGTTGCCTCATCTAAAAATAACAAATCAGGTTTATGTAAAAATATACGCGCAAAAGCAATTAATTGCTGTTCACCCAAAGAGAGCTCATGAGACCAGTTTCTAGTATCATTTAATTGATGTTTAAATTTATCTAGCGAGCAAAGGCTTAATATTTCAGTAAGCTTGCTTTCATCTATGCTAGTTATCTCAGGATAAAGTAACACTTCTTTCAGAGTTCCTTGTGGAAAATAAGGTTTCTGTGGCAAAAAAAGTGATTTTGCAAATTTAGGTAAATGAATATTACCCTCACCAAAAGACCAGATTCCTGCTAAGGCGCGCATAAAAGTACTTTTTCCGCTGCCGGACGGTCCTTGTAATAAAGCAAATTGGCCGGGCTCTAGATTTAAATTTATTTTTTGTAATAACAAATTTCCATCAGGTTGTTTTAATTGCAAATTATCCACAATAATATTGGGGTGATCATGATAGGTGATCTTAATATTGGAGTGTTTATGGTTTAACTCGTCAAGGTTTTCTGTAAATTCAGCTAAACGATGAATAATAGAGCGCCATTCCGCTAACTCATAGAATGCTTCCATAAATACAGAGAATGCGCTAACGACGGAGTTAAAAGCGCTGGATATTTGCATAACCACACCTAAAGTAATGGTCTTAGCTAAGTAATAAGGGATAGAAACCACAAGACCGACTGCATAGGCTGCAAAATTATAGGCTTTATTAAATAAGTTAAGTTTTAATTTTAGCGAAATTATATTGATCACATTGCCAAAAATAATATCAAACAACCCTTGGAATTTTTTTTGCTCGGCTTGCTCACCACGGAATAAGGAAACTTGCTCGCTGGCTTCTCGCATTCTCACTAAACCAAAACGAAAGTTTGCATTAAATTTTTGACGTAAATAATCAAGTGATGCTAATTTTTTACCGAGATAGGCTAAAATCCAGCTGCCAATAAATGCGTAAACAAATGCAACCCATACAAGATAACCTGGGATTAACTTAAAATCTTTTGATAAACCCCAAAGAATATAGCCAAAACTGATTAACATCAAAACAGAACTTAAAAACGTACCAAAAAGGGAAAGAGTTTTTGTCGGAAATTCATCCAAATCTTCACTCATACGCTGGTCTGGATTATCAATATGTGGTTTTAATATTTGCAGGTGATAATGATTATGGCCCGTCAACCATTTATCTAAATAATTCTTGGTAAGCCAACGACGCCAACGTAAACTCAACAAATTGTTACAATAAATACTAAGACTCATGATACCGGCTAATAACACCAGAAGAACGAGCAAATATTCTAAAGCGGCGATTAACCCTGGTTTATCAAAATTCTGTAAGGCATTAAAAAATATTTTATGGAAATAATTGTAGCCTACGTGAATTCGAACCTGAGCAATAATGCAGATTACATTTAATGATAATAAACCTATGGCAGACCACTTTTCTTCAGAAGTCCAATAAGGTTTCGTAATCTTCCATAAATCACGAAAAAAGTTTTTATCGAATTTTAATTGAGTTTTCATAAGGGGGTTATTTTACCACATAAAATACCGATTGAGCTCAAAATTTAGTCATGCTATGTTATTGTATACAAAGGAATTTAAGGATAAATCCTATGCCTGCTGATTTAATCAATATTGGATTAGCCTTTTTAGAAGGGTTTGCTCTTATTATTTCACCTTGTATCTTGCCTATTTTACCCATTATTTTAGCGGGATCTTTGGAAGGCTCTAAAAAACGTCCCTTGGGAATTATTCTTGGTTTTATCATCACTTTTGCTTTATTTACTTTTTTTGGACGCGCTCTCGTTAAACTTTCTGGAATTGATTTAAATATAATAAGAGATCTCTCGTTTGCTCTATTAATCGCGTTTGGCGTAATTATGTTATCTGATTATTTGTCAGAACGATTTGCACAATTCAGTCAAAAACTAGGAAACCTCGGGTCATCTAAAAATGGGTTTTTGTTTGGCGCATTAATTGGTTTAGTTTGGACCCCTTGCGCAGGTCCAATTTTAGCGGCTGTCATAGTACAAACTGTTATTCAACAAACAACTTTCGCCAGTTTCTTAACCGTATTTGCGTTTGGATTAGGCGCAGGAGTTCCTATGTTAATCATTGCCTTATTTGGGAGAAAAATCATGTCTAAATTTAATTTCTTTAGAGATAAATCCATCGTTATTAGAAAACTGTTAGGCCTTATTATTATTGGCAGTGTTTTTTATATGATGATGAGTAATAGCATGGCTTTTTCTTTTTTTAAATCAGATTCAACCACGATTCCTACTTCGCTAACTAATGGTGTTTCTCCTTATAAAGCGCCTGAGATTTCTGGAATTAGTGCAGATCAAATAAAAGGAAAAGTGGTCTTAGTGGATTTTTGGGCCTATTCTTGCATTAATTGCATACGTACTTTGCCTTATCTAAAAGATTGGTATCAAAAATATAAAGACAAAGGATTTACCATTATTGGCGTACATAGTCCCGAATTTGATTTTGAGAAAGATGCAAATAACGTACAAACCGCGGTAAAAAATTTCGGAATTTTATATCCTGTGGTGCTCGATAATGATTTCACCACTTGGCGAAACTTTCATAATAAATATTGGCCCGCGCATTATTTAATTAATCAAAAAGGCGAAGTAGTTTATGAGCATTTTGGTGAGGGAGATTATGATGAGACTGAAAATAATATTCGTTTTTTATTAGGCATGAATGAACCGATTACTAAAAAAGCCAGTGAACCTAATATTTTTTCGCAACTCACTCCGGAAACTTACTTAGGTTATGCTCGAGCACAAAATTATGCGAGTCCGGAGGCTATCGTAAAAGACATGGCACTTAATTATTCTTATCCAGGCTCATTACCTGCAGATTATTGGGCTTTAAGAGGTTATTGGCTCATCTCTTCTGAAAAAATAATTGCGACTAAATCGGAAGCTTCTATTAAAATTCACTTCCATGCGGGAAAAGTTTATGCCGTTATGGGTGCACCCAAAGATAAGCCTATTAAAGTTACAGCAAGGCTTGATGGGGAAACTGTAGAATCTACTATGGTATCTGGACATACTTTATATAATTTGCTGAATCTTGAAAAAACGGATGATGGAATATTAGAATTAACAGCAACCTCTCCAGGATTGGAAATATATACGTTTACGTTTGGAGAATAAAAATCAACTACAACGTAATACTCCATCCCATCCGCCGCCTAAGGCTTTAATTAATCCTACTGCAGATGCCATTTGTAAACCAACGACATCTGCAGCAGTTTTTTGTGCTGTGTAGGCATTAATTTGCGCGGTCAAAACACTTGAGTAAGCGACGGTTCCTGCTTTATATTGATTTAAAATTAGTTTTTCTGCCCGCTTTGCATCTGCTGCCGCTTTATTAAGCGCTGCTACTTGTGCTTGTAAAAGACGTATAGAAACTAAATTATCTTCCACATCTTGAAAAGCGGCTAATACTGCTTGTCGATAGAGCGCAACGGTTGATTGGTAATTCGCCCGCGCGGCATCGGTCGTTGCTTGTCTTAAGCCACCGTCAAATAAATTCTGTGCCAATTGCGGGCCTACCGCCCAAGCGAGCATAGGAAGTGAAAACCAATGTGCATAATTGGCTCCCGCCATGCTCGCAGTACCGGATAGGGAAAGGGTTGGATAAAAAGCCGAAATCGCCACTCCAATTTGAGCATTGGCTTGTATCGCTAAATATTCTGCTTGGGCCACATCAGGTCGGCGTTCTAGTAAAGTGGAAGGCATCTCTAAAGGAATGATAGGCGGTTTTGTGGTTAAAGGCATGCGTGGTAATGAAAAACATTCCGGAGGCTTTCCTATCAACACTGCAATCGCATGTTCAAATTTTCCACGACTAATGCCGTTATTGATAGCAAGCGCTTCTGCTGATTCCAGCAAACTTTGTGCTTGCAAGACATCGGTACGTTGTGCAGTTCCTGATGTATATTGATTTTTGGTAATTTTTAAAGCCGCTTTATAATCACGTACGGTATCATCCAGTAATTTTTGATCGGTATCTAATGCACGCAATGAAAAATAAGATTGCGCTAAAGTAGCTTGCATCGATAATTTCGTCGCTGCAAATAATGCGCCGTTTGCATTAGCCCCACCTTGTGCTGCTTCAACGGTTCTTTTTACTTGTCCCCAAATATCAGGTTCCCAAAGTGCATCGAGTAATAAAGTATGACTGGTGGTGACTGAACTGGATGAACCCCCCGTTGTGGTACCGAGAATGGTTCCCCCTGTCGGCGAAAATGAGGTGGTGGAAGATGAAACTGTACTTGAGGCCACTCGTTTTTGTCTTACCAGAGAACCCGAAAAATCTAACGTAGGATAATACGCGGCTCTTGCTTCTTGTACTAAATAATAAGCTTGTTCATAAACTGCGGCGGCGGATTTAATATTTTGATTGTATAAAGCAACTTGTGGCTCTAATGAATTTAATAAAGGATCATTAAAAATTTTCCACCATTCTGCATTATTACAATTTACCACTTTAGGTTCTGCGACTTTCCAGCCTTTAGGAACTTCTTTAAATTTTACCGGGGTTTGTACACAAGGACGCACATAATTAGGTCCTACGGTGCAAGAACAAAGTAAAAAAGCAAGTAATCCTATTGCGTATCTACGCATATATTTCTTCTCCGCGTAATCGTCGCCATTTATTTTTACACCAGAGGCTTAAATTTTCTAACTCTAAATATATCACGGGCGTAGTAAATAACGTTAGCATTTGGCTTATTAACAAACCACCCACTATGGCAACCCCTAAAGGTCGGCGTAATTCGGATCCAATTCCAAATCCAATCACGAGAGGAATCGCACCAAACATTGCTGCCATCGTTGTCATCATAATAGGTCTAAAGCGTAATACTGCCGCTTCATAAATAGCATCGCGTGAAGATTTATGTTCTACTCGTTTTGCTTCCAAAGCAAAATCAATCATCATGATGGCATTTTTCTTAACAATCCCAATTAATAAAATAATACCAATTAAGGCAATAATACTAAAATCAATACGCGTTATTATCAACGCTAATAAAGCCCCGACACCGGCTGATGGAAGCGTTGAAATAATAGTAATAGGATGAATCAGGCTTTCATACAGTATTCCCAATACCAGATAAACCACTAACAATGCTGTTAGGATAAGATAAACTTCGTTGGATAATGACTCTTGAAATGCTTGTGCGGTACCACGAAACGATCCTTGAATAGTCAGGGGCAAATGCATTTGATCTACTGCATTACTAACGCTATTAACAGCATCACCCAGAGCAACATTCGGTAATAAATTAAAAGATAAAGTCGCAGAAGGGGCTAAGCCTTGATGATTGACTGATAATAAAGTAGCGGATGGCGCAAAACTCGCAAATACAGATAAAGGCACCATTTTACCTGTAGTTGAGGGCACATAAATTTGATTTAATGTTTCGGGGCTTTGCCAATATTGTGGTGCCACTTCCATCACAACATGATATTGATTCATGGCTGTATACATAGTCGATACTTGGCTTTGACCAAAAGCAGAATATAAAGTTCTATCAATAACATCCGGCGTAATACCAAAACGCGATGCCGTATCATGATCTACGGCAACATAGGCTTGCAAACCATTACTTAATTGATCGCTATTCACATCGGCGATACCCGGCAATTTACTAAGTCTTGCCATCACTAAGGGTGCCCAGTGATTGATATCATATAAATTATCACCAGAAAGCGTATATTGAAATTGCGCATTGCCTTGTCTTCCGCCAATCACGACATCTTGAGCGGATTGCAAATATAATTTTGCCCCGACGACGATTCCTGTTTTATCCCGTAAACGATTGATGACTTCATCAGAAGATAAACCCCTATCTCCTAAATCTTTTAGAGAAATAAATACAGAACCTGAATTAACCGTACCGCCGCCAGGACCTCCGCCGCCGATAAATCCTACGACATTCTCTACTGCCGGATCTTTTTGTACGATAGAAACATAGGATATAAGTTTTTGTTTCATCGCTTGAAACGAAATATCTTGTTCTGCTTGAATTGAGCCTGTGATTCGTCCGGTATCTTGTTGGGGGAAAAATCCTTTGGGCACAACTATAAATAAAAATATATTAAGCGCTAACGTTAAGAAAAATATCACTATCATAAAAGTTGAATGATCCAACGACCAAGTTAAGAATTTTTCATAACGTTTTAATAATGGCTTGTCTCTTTCAGCCGAAACTAAATTCATCTTCAACATTTGCGCGCACATCATAGGGGTAATCGTCAAAGAGACTAACAAAGAAATAATAATAGCAACCGATAAAGTTACCGCAAATTCGCGAAACAATCGTCCTACGATTCCGCCCATTAATAAAATCGGCAAAAATACGGCAATTAAAGATAAACTCATGGATATAACCGTGAAACCTACTTCTTTAGCGCCCAGAAGTGCGGCTTGAAAAGGTTTAAGGCCTTTTTCAATATGACGCGTTACATTTTCTAATACGACTATCGCATCATCAACTACAAACCCTGTTGAAATCGTTAATGCCATTAATGATAAATTATCTAAAGTATAACCCAGCAATTTCATGACACCAAAAGTACCCAGCAAAGACAAGGGTACAGCGACGCCAGGAATTATCATAGCGCGCACGCTACCTAAAAAAAGATAAGTCACCGCAATCACTAACATCATCGCTATTAATAAAGTCAACTCTACATCATGTAATGAAGCACGTATCGTACTCGTTCGATCCATCATCACGGTCATATCAATCGCAGCAGGAATAGATGCTTTTAATTGCGGTAAAATACTTTTCACGTGATCTACGGTTTCAATGACGTTTGCGCCGGGTTGCTTAAATATAATGAGCGATACAGCGGGCTTATTATTGGCAAGACCTGCGTTTCGCAAATCTTCCACTGAATCGACGACTTCTCCTACATCTTTAAGACGCACGGGACTGCCATTTTTATAAGTAATAATCAAAGGGCTATATTGATACGCTTTATAAATTTGATCATTCGTCACAATTTCCGAAGTGACCGCCCCATTGGAAAATTTTCCTTTAGGTAAATTACTATTAGCCGTAGCTAAAACACTGCGGACTGTATCTAAACTAATGCCATATTGATTAAGCGTGGTAGGATTTAATTCAGCACGCACCGCAGGTAATGCGGCTCCCCCGACATTCACCTGGCCCACCCCATCCACTTGCGATAATTTTTGCTGCAAAATCGTTGAAGCCGCATCATACATTTGTCCGGTGGTCATCGTATCTGATGTCAGCGAAATAATCATAATGGGCGCATCCGCTGGATTAATTTTTCTATAAGTCGGATTGTTAGGTAAATTAGTTGGTAATTGACTACGCGCTGCCGTAATCGCTGCTTGTACATCGCGAGCGGCGCCATTAATATCTCTGGATAAATCAAATTGCACCGTTATTCTGGTATTACCCAAGGTGCTAGATGAAGTCATATCCGTTATTCCTGCAATACGACTTAACTGATGTTCAAGCGGCGTTGCAACCGATGTTGCCATGACTTCAGGACTGGCTCCAGGGAGCCCTGCTTGCACACTAATCGTTGGAAATTCAACTTGTGGTAAAGATGAAACGGGTAATAAATTAAAAGCCACTAAACCAGCAAGCGCGATTCCTAATCCTAACAAAGAAGTGCCTATAGGTCGTTTTATAAATGGCGCTGACAAGTTCATTCATTTTCCTCAGCTAACCTCTGAAATCTAAAACTAAAAAATTCACGCGATAATTTATCAAACGCTAAATAAATAACGGGTGTCGTATAGAGTGTCAGCAATTGACTAACGAGCAGACCGCCGATGATCACTAATCCTAAAGGCCTGCGTAATTCAGAACCCATACCCGTGCCTAAGGCTAAGGGAACCGCGCCCAACATAGAAGCAAACGTTGTCATAATAATAGGACGAAAACGTAACATACACGCTTCAAAAATAGCTTCTTGCGGAGCTTTTTTGTAAACCCGCTCTTGCTCGAGTGCAAAATCAATCATCATAATAGCATTTTTCATCACAATGCCAATTAATAAGATAATGCCAATTAATGCAATCACAGTCAGTGAATCACCCACTATCAACAATGACAATAACGCACCCACACAAGCGGAAGGAAGCGTCGATAAAATCGTTATAGGATGTATATAACTTTCATATAATACCCCTAAGATAATATAAACGACCATAATCGCTGCTAATAATAACCAACCTTCGTTTTGTAATGAATTTTGAAATACTTTGGTAGATCCTTCAAAACTGGTTTGCACGCTTTTTGGCATATCCAAATCTTCTTTGGCTTGATTAACAATATTGACGGCATCACCTAATGCACCACCTGGCGCTAAATTAAAAGAAAGAGTGGCGACTGGAAATTGATTTTGGCGATTAATCACTAAAGGTCCAGCGCTTTGTGATACTTGAATAAAAGTTCCAAAAGGAATAGCCGTATTAGTGGGGGATTTTAAATACAAATTGTTTAAATCGATAGCCGATTGCTGCATGGCAGGATTTGCTTCCAATATGACATAATATTGATTGCGTTGGGTAAACATTGTTGAAACTTGCCGTTGCCCAAATGCATCGTACAGCGTGTTATCAATCAATTGTGCCGTAATACCAAAGCGTGAGGCCGTATCGCGATCAATGTTAATAAAAGTCTGTATGCCGTTATTTTGTAAATCACTCGTCACATCCTGTAAGGGCCATACGCCATGCAATTTATTAATCATCGCAGCCGTCCACTTATCAACTTCTGTCGCATTCGCTGAACCAATACTATATTGATATTGAGTTCGAGTCACACGATCATCAATCGTTAAATCTTGCACTGGTTGCATATACAAACTCATGCCCGTCGCATTAGCAAGCTTAGGCTGCAAACGTTGAATAACTTGACTCGCTGTTGCACTACGATCTTTAAGCGGTTTTAAAGTAATTAACATTCTTCCACTATTTAAAGTCGAGTTAATCCCATCAATGCCAATAAAAGAAGATAGGTTTTGCACGGCCGGGTCTTTTAATATTACCCGTGCAAGCGCCAACTGTTGCTCTGACATAGCAGCAAATGAAATATTTTGTTGTGCTTCAGAAACCGCTTGAATCACCCCAGTATCTTGGGGCGGGAAAAACCCTTTTGGAATAATGTAAAATAAAAATCCCGTTAACATTAACGTCAAAATAGCAATTAATAAAGTGAGCGGCTGATGATCCAGCACCCAACTTAAGGATGATCGATAACGCTCAAGTACGCGATTAAATTTATCCCCCGCGGCCCTCTCAAAACGACTCATTTCTTTTTCCGTGCGATGGCGTAAAATTCTCGCGCACAACATAGGAGTTAGCGTCAAAGAGACAAAAGCAGAAATTAATATCGTAACCGCTAAAGTCACTGCAAATTCACGAAATAATCGACCAATGACATCACCCATAAACAACAAGGGAATTAAAACGCCAATGAGGGACAAGGTCAAAGACATGATAGTAAAACCAATTTGTGAAGAACCTTTTAATGCAGCCTCCATTGGCCTATCGCCTTGTTCTACATAACGAGTAATATTTTCTATCATCACAATTGCATCATCGACCACAAAACCTGTCGCTATGGTTAATGCCATTAAGGTTAAATTATTAAGACTAAAACCTAATAAATACATCGCCCCAAAAGTGCCGACTAACGATATGGGAACTGCCACACTTGGAATAATAGTCGCTGATAAATTTCGTAAAAATAAAAATATGACCATCACGACCAAGCAGACTGAGATTATTAAATCCATTTCAACTTCATTAACCGATGAACGAATCGTAATCGTACGATCGGTTAAAACATCCACTTTAATTGCACCCGGCAAAGCCGATTGCAATTGCGGTAATAATTGGGTAATACGATCAGCGACAGCAATAACATTCGCTCCTGGTTGACGTTGGACATTGACGATGACCGCAGGCTGAGTATTCATCCAAGCTATTTGATGCACATCTTGGGCATCATCAATGACATTCGCCACATCTTGTAGTCTCACAGGCGCCCCATTTTTATAAGCAATAATTAAGGGCTTGTAAGCGGCACTTGTTAACAACTGATCATTTGAATTAATAGTATAAGATAAACGGGGACCATCAAAATTTCCTTTAGCCGCATTCACATTAGATGCTGCTATTACTGCACGCACATCTTCAAGTGATAAACCATAAGAAGCAAGCGCCGTTGGATTAACTTGAACGCGCACTGCAGGTCGTTGCCCACCACCAATGCTAACTAATCCCACCCCACTTAATTGAGAAATTTTTTGCGCTAAACGCGTTTCTGCAAAATCTTCTATTTGTGGCAATGGCATAGTTTGCGAAGTCAATGCTAATGTTAAGATAGGCGCATCCGCGGGATTTACTTTGCTATAAACCGGTGGATTCGGCAAACCAGCGGGTAAATAAGTCGTCGCTGCATTAATAGCTGCTTGCACTTCTTGTTCGCCAACATCAAGTGTCGTATCCAACGTAAACTGCAAGGTAATGACAGAAGCACCCCCTGAACTTGACGAGGTCATTTGATTTAAGCCTGGCATTTGGCCAAATTGTTTTTCAAGTGGCGCTGTCACAGAAGATGCCATCACATCAGGACTCGCTCCCGGATAAAAAGTACTCACTTGAATAGTGGGATAATCGACTTGCGGCAAAGAGGATACAGGCAATAATTGATAACCGATAAAACCCGAAAGCAATAAAGCAACCATCAAAAGTGAAGTTGCAATCGGTCGTAAAATAAATTGCCGGGATGGGTTCATACTATTAAGCGCCAATGAGCATTGATTATTTTTTTCGATAGGGCGAGCACCTTAGGGACAGGATTTGAGGGAACTATTGTCGCACCATCAGTTAATTTATCCGCACCTTCAACAACTACCGTTTGTCCTGGTAATAGTCCACTTGTAATCACACTATCATTACCATTCGTTACCCCAACCATAACTGGGGTTACACTAACGGTTTTATTTTTATTGACGAGATAAACAAACGTATTTTTTGCCCCATATTGAAGGGCTGCTGTTGGAACCAATGTTGCATTAACTAAAGTGTTTACTAATAATTTTACATTAACAAACTGATCGGGAAATAAAGCATTATTTTCGTTAGCAAATTGTGCTCTTAACTTAACCGTCCCTGTCGTTGGATCAATTTGATTATCGATGGTTAACAATTTTCCCGTGGCTAATAATTTTGTTTGCTGACGATCATAAGCCTCAACGGTTAGTATATTTCCGGCATTTATTTTTGCGGTAACCGCAGGGACACTATCTTCTGGAATACTAAAAATAACGGTAATAGGATTAATTGTATTAATCACAGCAAGCCCTGTGGTATCCGAAGTCTGTACATAATTTCCAGGATCTACTAAACGCAAACCGACTCGGCCATCAATAGGAGATTTAATTTTGCAATAAGCTAAATTAAGCTGGGTCGTATCAATTAATCCTTGATCTATTTTTACTAAGCCTTCATATTGCTGTACCAATGAAACTTGCGTATCTAAGGTTTGCTTGGCAACGGAATCTTGCTTCCATAAATTTTGATAACGTTTCAAATCTACTTGTGCATTTGCTAATAAAGCAGAATCTCTTAACATTTGGCCTTCATACTGAATCAACTGCGCCTCATAAAGACGCGGATCAATTTCAGCTAATAAATCCCCTGCTTTAACCATTTGTCCTTCGGTAAATAACACGCGTAATAAGTAGCCGTTAATTTGTGTTTTAACCGTAACACTATAAGTGGGCGTCACGGATCCTAATTCTGTTAGATAAACTGGCACATCTTTACTTTGTGCATTAGCGGTTACAACGGGAATCGGTATTGCGGGTTTTTTATGATGATTTGAATAATAATTATAAGCCAGAAAAATCATCAGCAGCGAAGCTAGAGTGATCCATACTGAACGTCGAATTTTGTATTTACTTAGTTGAATCATCTTTAGACGCCTTGTTTTCATTAAGAGGACGTATGCCGCCCGTATCATCACTAATCACACCATAGCGCCAGGGTAAATCTTTAGGAGAAAGATGCTTCCCCAATTTAAATATAGGATATTTAATAACATCAAAATAAGGCGAATAATCAAAATCACTCGGTGTAAATAATCCGGGATTACGTTGAATTAACTCAATATTATTCTTATCGTCCTCAACTACTAACGGCAAAATTGGGAAACTAATAGAATCAAAAGCCTCAGCTAACATGGAAGAACAAATATCTTCCGTCGGTTTAAGCGCATTTAATTGAAACAAAGAAGAACGCCATTTTCTGGGTAAAAATGTCCAAGGAAATAAAAATCGGGCTAAATCAAATATGTGTCGTATATTATATTTTCTTCCTAGTTTTTTAGCGGCAAAATTTATAAGTCTATGCGCATCAGCATGGGATAAACCATGAGGGCGTAAAATTCGAATATGATCTTTTTGATATTTACTTAAAGACCGAACGACGGTACCTAAACCTATTTCGCTTTCGATAATTAACTGTGCGTTAGGCGTATCTTTATGCCAGTGTTTTAAAATCAAGTCTCGGGTTTCTGGGTTTTCAATTTCGTGCAAATAACCAATATAGAGAATAGCGTGTGACCAAGCACTCAACGTCACATATTGAATAATTCGACTCGCCCGACTACGTCCCTCAATCAGTAAAACATCTCCAGCTCTTACTTCATCACAGACCCGATGAAAATCAGATAAATAAGTTCTACGCGGTGGCTCGTTTTTCAGCAGCCATTTACTAAATTTTGATATGATCCAATCGGCAATCGTATGCTTCAAGCTAAATCATCCTTGATTTAATCTGTGACTTTAACGACCTTAATATCCGATTTAACACGATTCACACCGCTCACTGATTTTGCCAACATAGCTGCATTCTGAGCCTGTTGTTCATTGGATGCAGTCCCTGTGAGATAAACCACTCCGTTATTAGTTTCAACACTAATACCAAGAGCGGCTATATCTTTTTTGCCAAACAATTTTTCTTGTATAAATAAACCTTTTACTTTTGCAGTAATCGCCGTATCTGCCACGGGTTGTGTGCTTTCTTTAACTATTAGTTTAGAAGCATCTACTTTTTTTACGCCCGATGTACTCGATGCGATTTCAATCAATCTATTTTTTTCAAAACTAGAATTCACGGGACCTGAAATAAAGACCGTTCCATTTTCTGTATTCAAATTAACTTGCAGATCTCGTACATTTTTATCTAGCGCAACTTTTGCAAACACTTGCACGGTAATGGCGCCATCATTCAAGGTAGTAAAAAAATCTGTTGCGGCAAAAAGAGGGGATGTGAATAATATTAAAAAAAATACAGCAAGAATTTTGACTCTCGTTTTCATGGCAAGCTCCTTTTGTCAGATAGCTCTTAGTATAGTCTATTTAAACTACGCTGAAAACGACGATCCACACCCGCAAGTGGTTTTTGAGTTAGGGTTACGAATGATAAACTGCTCACCCTCAATATCTTTTTTATAATCAATTTCAGCGCCCACTAAATATTGAAAACTAATGGCATCTACGAGCAACTGAACTTTATGAGCACCTACCTCTTTATCAACCACCATATCATCGGTTTTAAGCTCTTCATCAAAGGTAAACCCATACTTAAACCCAGAACAACCACCGCCTGTCACATAGACGCGCAATTTAAGGTTATAGTTACCCTCTTCATGAATTAACTCCCAAACTTTAGCTGCTGCTTGGTCTGTAAAAATAATAGGCTGACTCATATTCCACTCCACTTATAGAGTCGGGGATTATACACTATTGGCTATTATTTCGCAGGAGACTTAAAGACATGTTATGGATCAAAGCCTTACATATTATTTTTATGGTGACTTGGTTTGCAGGGTTATTTTACCTACCCCGGCTATTTGTTTATCATGCAGAGGCTCAGGATGAAATCAGTCAGGCGCGCTTTAAAATCATGGAAAGAAAACTCTATTATGGAATCATGGCCCCCGGCGCTATTTTGACCCTTCTTTTTGGGGTCTGGTTGTTAAGCTTCGGTTTTCAAGCTTATCTTAAAATGACCTGGATACACGCAAAATTAAGCTTAGTCTTTTTGTTACTGATTTATCATCTTTATTTAGGCAAATGCTTACAAGATTTTAACTATAATAAAAACAAACATTCAGCTACTTTTTATCGCTGGATTAATGAAATTCCGGTGGTATTTTTAATAGGGATTGTGATACTTGCGGTAGTAAAGCCTTAAAAAAGAAAGATCGCCCACCATTCATTGTTTATTCACTCTTTGCAGGGATATTAGCGCAGTACCAATATTCCCTGTCCCCCATTGAGACCAGCTAGAATAAACAAGAATAGTAAACGATCTTTCTAAGATCAGTTTTACTTTAACAAAGAAAGCTTAAGGTAATCTTAAGAACACCCCCTCTGCAGCGTCCAATGTTTTTTCGATCTCAGTATCACTGTGCATGGAAGATACAAAACCGGCTTCAAATGCAGAAGGTCCTAAATAAATTCCTTCTTTGAGCATTTCATGGAAAAACTTTTTAAATCTTTCAATATTGCAGCGCTTCACCTCTTCATAAGTTTCAATTTTTTTAGCCTCGGTAAAATAAATACCAAATATACCGGGTGCATGAGGCACAAAAAGAGGAATTTGAGCAGCCTTAGCTTTAGCTTCTAATCCACGGGCTAATTTTTCAGTTTTCTTAGCTAAATCAGCATAAAAACCTGGGACAGAAATCAATTCTAGCGTAGCCATCCCTGCAGCCATAGCAACAGGGTTGCCCGATAAAGTCCCTGCTTGATAAACAGGACCTAAAGGCGCAAGACAACTCATAATATCTTTGCGTCCACCCACAGCGCCTACGGGCATGCCACCCCCGATAATTTTACCTAAGGTCGTTAAATCAGGTTGGACATTATATAACTCCTGCGCTCCGCCTAAAGCCACACGAAATCCGGTAATGACCTCATCAAAAATCAGCACACTGCCATACTGATCGCAGAGTTTTCTTAAGCCTTGCAAAAATTCATGTTTCGGCGCGACAAAATTCATATTCGCTGCTATGGGTTCAATAATAATCCCCGCAATATCATCGCCATATTTTTCAAAAATAGCCTGAACGGATTCGAGCTGATTAAATTCTGCTACTAAAGTATGTTGCGTCACGCTTTCAGGAACACCTGCTGAACTTGGAATACCGAGCGTCAATACTCCTGAACCCGCTTGCACAAGTAAGCCGTCTGAATGTCCGTGATAACAACCCGCAAATTTGATAATTTTATTTCTTTTGGTAAATCCACGCGCTATGCGTATAGCCGTCATGGTAGCTTCAGTCCCGGAACTCACCATGCGTATAAGATCAATAGAAGGCATTAATTTTTTTACTTTTTCTGCCATTTCAACTTCTAATACGGTTGGCGCACCAAAACTTAAACCTTGTTGTAATTGTGCACTAATAGCCTTAACAATAGCAGGATGCGTATGGCCTACGATCATAGGGCCCCACGAACCTACGTAATCGATATATTTTTTGCCATTTGAATCAATAAGATAAGCCCCTTCCCCTGCCTTAAAAAAAACAGGATCCCCACCTACCCCATAAAAAGACCGTACCGGAGAGTTAATCCCGCCCGGGATAGATAGCTTTGCGCGTTCATAAAGTTCACGACTCATGAAGAACACCTCTTTTGATTTCCACAAAAAACGGGCGTAATATAGCACACCAACCAAGAGGGTGCGAAATAATATGCAATTTCAACGTTATATGTGTTTGTTGTGCGGTTATATTTATGATGAAGAAAAAGGCTGGCCAGATGATGGCATAGCCCCCGGAACCAAATGGGATGATGTGCCGCTCACTTGGCGCTGCCCTGAATGTGGCGCTGCCAAAGATGATTTTGAAATGGTACAAATCTAACGAATAGAAAAACGATCATGGGACTCATAGAGTCCCTCTTCATAAGTCACATCGGTTACTTTCGCCTGTTCAGGTCCTTTTTGTAGCCACTGAAATAATTGCTGCAACTTATCTTTTTCACCGGTTGCAAAAACTTCCACACGACCATCTGGGAGATTACACGCCCAACCCGTCAATCCTAATATTTTTGCCTGTTCTTGAGTGGCCGCTCGAAACCAAACCCCTTGAACTTTTCCCGATATAAAACAATGAATACTTATTTTATCCGTCACTTTCTATCATCCTTTGAGAAGTTTTACGAAATACGACTACTTTGACATGTCCAATTTTTCCATCTAATACCACGGTAAATTTTTGTTTTATTCTGGCTGGCAAATAATGAAAACGACGCTGAGTTGCTATAAAAAGCGCACGATGAGAATAATGAAGTAATCCCGCATAATCTTTTGCAAAACGGGGGCAAATTTCAGTCGGCGTTTGCGCAAAATACTTAATCACCAATCCATCTGCCTCTTCATGATAAAACACTATTCTACAATCTTGCTCCCAACGTAAACTCTCTACTTCTGTTACAAAACTTCGCGCACGATTGTATTTTATATTCGTCGGCTCAACGATACAGATATATCCTATAAAAAAAGCAAAGACGGCGAGCGATAATATTCGAAATTCTTTTTGTCTTGCTAAAAAATATAAGCCAAAAATAATGAGCTGCAAAAAAATAAATATCTCTATTAAATCTATATAATTTACAAAACCAAAAGAAAATTTACTCTTAAAAAAGTAAAGCAATCCCACAAAAATAACTGGGAAAAAATAAATTATCCAAAAAAAGCAGCTCTTCAAAAATCGCAAATAACGTTGCGAGGAATCATAAACTTCATCGGGGAATAAATCAGTTTTAACATTTTCAATAAATTCTAAAGAGTTCTTTGAGCTTTTTTGCATTTCTAACACGCTGTCTAGCCATTCTTTAGCGCGTTCTTGTGCTTCACTAAATTGCAGTCTTTCAGATTTATATAACCAATGTGCTGCGATGCCATTTTCGGCCATTTTATGCATTTCTTCCGTGCGAATTTGAATTTCGATCGGCACACCATAAGGCCCAAATAATGTCGTATGTAAGGATTTATAACCGTTGGCTTTGGGGATCGCAATGAAATCTTTAAAACGCGAAAGTAAGGGTTTGTAAAGGCTATGTAGTACGCCTAATACTCGGTAAACCGTGTCAATTTTATCGACTAATACACGAAATCCATAGACATCCATGACTTCACTAAAGGGTAAATGTTTTTCATGCATTTTTTTATAAATACTGTAAAGATGTTTTTCGCGCCAAGAAATAGCGCGAAAAGGAATGTTGGCATTTTTGAGCGCTTTACGAATTTCTTTATGTATAGTCTCAACCATTTCTTTGCGGCTACCTAAAGCTTTAGTGACCGCTTCTTTTAGGATTCGGTAGCGCATAGGATAAAGTACGGCAAATCCTAGATCTTCTAATTCAATACGAAAAGCGTGCATACCTAAGCGGTTTGCAATAGGAGCAAAGATTTCTAAGGTTTCAATGGCGATACGTCGGCGTTTTTTAGGTGGTAAAGAACCAATGGTGCGCATGTTATGTAAACGATCGGCAATTTTAACTAAAATAACGCGTATATCGCGTGCCATTGCCATTAACATTTTTCTGAAATTTTCCGCTTGAGCTTGAGCGCGTGTTTCAAATTCAATTTGGGTAAGTTTAGTGACCCCATCGACTAAATTCGCCACTTCCTGACCAAACCGGTCTACAATTTGTTGTTTTTGAACGGCGGTATCTTCGATAACATCATGTAAGATAGCGGCCATGAGAGTCGGTGGATCCATACGCATTTGTGCGAGGATGCAAGTTACTGCTAAAGGATGAGTAATATAAGCTTCGCCCGTATGGCGCTTTTGGCCTTCATGAGCGATTTCTGCGAATAAATAAGTTTCTTCGATCGCATGAATTTGATCATTATCAAGATAATGTTGAAGTTCTTGACGCAGTTCTTCAAATTCACTCACGAGCAAACTAACCTCGTAGACGTTAGAGGGAGAATACAAGTCCATTATGTACTATTTCACCCTTCTTCGTCATCTCGAGTTTAGGTTTGGTCTGGATCGCTTTGGGTGGATATTTCTTGATGTATTTCCGTAACTATCAGAAATTCACTGGCTTGATGGGCATCACTAAAATCTGTTTTTCCAGCGGCTATTTCTCTTAAGGCAACCACAGTGGCTTTGTCGTTATCCCATGGCACTGTTGGATCAGCGCTGCCTTTCATTAATTGACGCGCACGTTTTGCAGCCACATGTACGAGTTCAAATCGGTTATTTAGGACTTGTAAACAGTCTTCAACAGTTACTCGGGCCATATTTACCTCTTGGTGTCAGAACTTAAAGAGCGGTTATTCTATCTTACTTAGGCTAATTGTTCTATTAACTTTGCATATTTACGGGTTTGAATGCGTTCTACGAGTCTTCCGGCTAAAACAATGGTTTTTAAATCCGTTACGGCTGTTTCAAAAGAGTCATTGACCAGCACATAGTCAAATTCATGGATATGAGAAACCGTTTCGCGAATATCGGCTAGGCGTTGTTTTACGACCTCAGGTTTATCTTGGTTGCGGGTTACTAGACGATCCGATAGGGCTTCTGCTGAAGGAGGTAAAATGAAAATGCCTATACATTTTGGGAATAAGCGACGAATTTGCTGGTAGCCTTGCCAGTCAATTTCTAGAATCACATCGTTGCCTGCTTCTAAAGTTTTTTTAACCCAGGTGTTAGAAGTCCCATAAAGATTACCAAAAACAGTCGCATGTTCCAGAAATTCTTCCTGTTTAATCATATCCTTAAAAGTGTTTTGATCGATAAAATGATAATTGACTCCGTCGATTTCAGCCGGGCGTTTGGGTCTTGTAGTATGAGAAATTGAAACAGTAATATTAGGGATAGATTCAACTAAAGCTTTTACTAGAGTAGTTTTACCAGTGCCGGAGGGTGCTGCAACGACATAAAGGGTCCCTGAAGACATACTAGTTTTTCCTAAGTGGTTTCATGCTGCTTAATCACGCGATTAATAATATTGGAAGTCGATAGATTTTTTATGACGCCTAATACCCGTACTTCACCGCCATACGCCAATACCAGCTCAGAGCCTACCACTTGATCAATCGTATAATCGCCGCCCTTAACTAAAATATCAGGCTGTAATTTTTTTAATAATCGACGTGGAGTATCATCAGCGAATGAAGTGACCCAATCCACAACGCCTAATCCTGCTAAAACAGCCATACGCTGTTCAATGCTATTGATAGGTCGACCAGGGCCTTTTAGCCTTGAAACCGAAGCATTATCGTTGATGGCGACAATCAAATAATCACCCAGCTGTTTGGCTTGTTGTAAATAAGTGACGTGCCCTGCGTGCAAAATATCAAAACATCCATTGGTAAATACGATTCTCTTGCCTTTTAAGCGGGCTTCGCTCACAGCAGTTAAGAGCTGATCTTCGTTTAGAACGCCCGTTGAAAAAGTAGTAGTGCCGCGTAAAGCGACTTCTAGTTCAGGTGCGCTGACTGAAGCCGCACCTAATTTTGCGACGACTAAGCTTGCCGCAAGGTTGGCTAAAAACATGGCTTGAGAAGGGTCACTGCCAGCGGCTAATGCCGCACCAAATACTGCAATGACAGTATCTCCAGCGCCCGTCACATCAAAAACTTCTCTCGCGTGCGCGGGTAAATGAACTTCTTCGCCTTTTCTTGGGATCAAAGTCATACCGCCTTCGCCGCGGGTTAACAATAAATTCGAGATATTTAAATCTTCGAGTAATTGCCGCGCTTTTTTAATAATTTCTTGTTCGTTGGCACAAGCGCCAACGACGGCTTCTAATTCTTTTAAGTTAGGTGTTAATACGGTTGCATCACGATAAATCGTAAAGTTCGTTCCTTTGGGATCTACTAAAACGGGAATGCCTGCGCTTTTTGCGAGTTGAATGAATTCTTGCGCGCAAGTTAAGGTTCCTTTGTTGTAATCTGAAAGGATAACGAGATTTATACCGGATAAATGCTTTTTGAAAGAATCAATCAGTAATTGAGTATTAAATTCAGGAAATTTTTCTTCCGTGTCAAGACGCATCAGCTGTTGATGTCTACTAATGACACGTAACTTGGTAATAGTCGGGGTGTCTAAGGGCAGAATATCATTTTTAACATTCGCCGCCGCTAATTGTTGGATCAAAATTTGAGCAGCATCATCTTTGCCTGCAATACCCAATAAAGTGACTTTGGTTCCTAAGGTTGAAAGATTGAGTGCGACATTACCTGCGCCTCCGGGTCTTTCGTCATGTTGACGAATTTTAACGATAGGGACTGGGGCTTCTGGGGAAATTCGTAATGCATCGCCAAACCAATACCGATCGAGCATGATATCGCCAATCACTAGAATAGAAGTTTTCGTAAAGTCAGGTAAATTATTTATCATTTTTTGTAAGTACTTAGGGTATTATACGGAAAATCGTGAAATTCTAACACGAAGGGTGAGCGAACTCTAGTTAAAATATGAATCTATGAAACAGTTGTATAATTATAAGCTTATTGATTCCATTGTTATTTTCCTCACTGGTTTGGGATTATTTCTCTTCGGCTTGAATCAGCAAGAGATAGTGGGCTTTGAGTCTAGATTTTATGTTTTTGCTTTAGAAATGTGGCGCCATGGCCTCAGTTGGTTCCCGACGACTTATCAAAAACCCTATCCCGATTATCCCGTGACATCCACTTTATTGATTTATGGTTTTGCAAAATTATTTGGCGTACTGAATAAAACGATTGCTGTGCTACCGAGCGCCATTGCTTCCGCTTTAACCTTAGTGGTGACTTATCTTATTGGATGTTTACACAGCCGCCGTTGGGGTGGTTTTGCTGTGATTTTTCTCCTTTTTACTGGAATATTTGTCGTCGAGGCGCGCACGATTTCAATGGATGAATTTATTACTCTGATCGCGACCTTGTGTTTTTATCTGGTTTATTCTGCTGAGCTTCTGCCCTCTAAAGCTCGATTTTATTGGATATTTCCGCTTTTTATTTTGGGGTTTGCTTTTCGGGGACCACTAGGTTTAATTATTCCTACCGGGGTCGTTTGTGTTTTTTATTTTCTAGAAAAAAATTATAAAATGTTTTTTCTAGTAGGTTTTGTATCGCTTTTATTAATGAATGCTTGTCTTTCGGTATTCTTAGTTCTTTCTTATCATGTGGGCGGATTTCGTTTCGTTCATGAAGTTTTGGGCATGCAAGTTTTTAGTCGTTTAAAAGAAGAACATACGCCGTCTCATCATTTTTATTTTGTAAATAGTTTATTTTCTTATGCCCTAAC
>Ga0207134_1099_pt1 | contig 25794 bp, 22 predicted proteins | sample Alteio_BWMinHeat_12_FD_153527 | JGI IMG/M metagenome (GOLD analysis project Ga0207134, IMG submission 153527) | Enriched cells from forest soil in Barre Woods Harvard Forest LTER site, Petersham, Massachusetts, United States -... | ecosystem: Environmental > Terrestrial > Soil > Temperate forest >... | reverse complement strand
ATTTCAGAGATAGTGAATACGATATCATCAGTAGCTACTGCAATATGCTGGCATCCGGCACCTTCATAAAAATCAATGTATTCCTCAATCTGCGATTTTTTCAAACCTGCAGCAGGTTCATTTATCGGAAATTTAATGCGTCCATTACCATTTGTCATCACCTTACTCATCAAAGCTGTGTATTGAGTAGAGATGTCTTTATCATCAAATGTGATAAGATTTGCGAACCCCATTACATCTGCATAGAACTGGCTCCATGTATTCATACTACCCAGTTCCACATTACCTACCATATGGTCTATATACTTAAGCCCTGTTGGTGTAGGATTATAATTTGATTTCCATTCAACAAAACCTGGCAAGAATGGTCCATTGTAATTCTTTCGTTCAACAAAAATATGAACGGTATCTCCATATGTATGTATTCCTGCTCTTACCACTTCACCAAATTCATCTTTCTCAACCACAGGTTCAAAATAGGTATATGCGCCTCTTTTTGTTGTTTCTTCAAATGCTTTACGGGCATCATCCACCCACATGGCAATAACTTTTACACCATCACCATGTTTTTTGATATGTTCAGAAATTACACTTTCGGAATGTAAAGGTGTAGTAAGTACAAGACGAATTTTATCTTGTTGCAATACGTAAGAAACACGATCTTTCAAACCCGTTTCCAAACCTGCATAAGCAACAGACTGAAAACCAAAAGCTGTTTTATAAAAATGTGCAGCCTGTTTGGCATTACCTACATATAACTCAACATAGTCAGTACCATTAATAGGCAAAAAGTCCTGAGCCTTGTCAAAGATCTTTTCAAGACCGTAGTTGTAATTATCTACATTGACTAGATTAGAAGCTTCCATACAAAATATTTTAGTTGTTAATATTTTAATCGATTATCCATGATTTGTAATAATCTTTTACCTCAATTTTCAATGCTTCCTCAGTTATCATCATCGGGTTAAAAGGATCGATCATTACTGCCAATTCTTTAGTTTCTTTCTGACCTATACTACGTTCTATAGCACCAGGATGAGGGCCATGAGGTATACCACCCGGATGAAGTGTAAGCTGCCCTTTCTGAATATTATTACGACTCATAAAATCACCATCTACATAATATAGGATCTCATCTGAATCTATATTACTATGATGATATGGTGCAGGAATAGCTAAAGGATGATAATCATATAAGCGAGGTACAAATGAACAAACAACAAAACTGCTGCTTTCAAAAGTTTGATGGATAGGTGGTGGTAAATGTACACGGCCTGTAATAGGTTCAAAATTGAAAATGGAAAATGTATATGGATAATGATAACCATCCCAACCAGCTACATCAAACGGATGGTAGGTATACATATAAGGGAACATCATCCCCTTTTTTTTGATCAATATGTCAAACTCACCTTTCTGGTCGTGTGTTTCTAACTCCATAGGACGTTTGATGTCCCTTTCACAAAATGGTGAGTGTTCCTGCAACTGGCCAAACTCATTTCTGTACCTGCGAGGTGTAAAGACAGGAGTAAAGGACTCAATGTACAGTAGCTTATTATCGGTACTGTCAAACTCTATTTTATACACAGTACCTCTTGGTATGATGATATAGTCACCGTATTTAAAAGGCAAAGTACCATACATAGTATTAAGCTTACCACTACCTTTATGTACGAATATTATCTCATCAGCATCTGCATTTTTATAAAAATATTCTGTAGTGTGTTGTGGTGCTGCTAAGCCAATATGAAGATTGCTATTTACAAAAAGTGTTTTACGGCTTTTTAAATAATCTTTCTCAGATTGGATCTCAAAGCCTTGAAAACTCATAGCATTCATACTGTTTTCACTGGCTATTTTGGGAGATACTGAGTATGGTGGGTTGGCGAAAAACAATGTGACGTTTATCCGGTATTTGTCCTAGCGTGTGATAAAATGGCATTGGATTATGTATTTCAATTTTAAATACAATGATAGTTTTTACACAAAACATATTTTGTGACATTCATCATTTATAAAACTGACCACTGTCATTTTAAACAAATAGCGCATATATGCTTATACATTAAATTAAACCTACTTAATAGATTAAATTGATTCAAATCATGCTTAGTTGAAATACATATCATTTCTTCTATATGAAAGACAAAATACATTTACAAAAAGATATTGAAATGAAAAAAGTACTCATAATATTTGATGGTGAACACTTCTCTAAAGGAGCATTTGATTTTGCCTGCCACATGAATGAGACTAACCAAATTCTATTAGTAGGTCTTTTTTTACCATCCGTAGATTATACGGATGTTATGTTATATTATATTGGGGGGATGGCAGGTCCTTTATATCCTTTAAGCCTAGAGACAGATACAGCAGCAATTGCTAATAATGTCGAGAAATTTAAACAACTATGTTTAAAGAACAATACTGAATACAGAGTACATACGGAAATAATCGGGACTATATTAGAAGGCATAAAAAAAGAAACAAGATATGCAGACCTATTAATTATAGGCGAAGAGCTATTTTATAACAACTTAGGATCATCCTCACAAGAGGTCTATCTAAAAGACACTATGCATAGGGCTGAATGTCCTGTAATAGTAGTACCAGAGACATATTCATTTCCAAATAGTTTGATATTTGCATATGACGGTAGTCAATCTTCGGTTTATGCTATAAAACAATTTATCAACTTATTTCCGGAAATGCTGACATTAAAGGCATTGATAGTCTATTCCTCACCTAAAAACGATGACATACCGGATATAGATTATATGGAAGAATTTGCTGCAAGGCATTTAAAAGATCTGACATTTTTCAAGCTTGATACAGACCCTGAAAAATATTTCAATACCTGGATGATGGACAGAGGAAGTGCCTTGTTAGTAACCGGATCTTATGGCAGATCTTCATTATCAGAAATATTTAAAAAGAACTTTGTTACAGATGTGATCAAGGATCACAAACTACCTGTGTTCATTACACACCTATAAGGAACTCATAATTATGAAAAAAAAGCTAAGCATATCCATTTAGCTTTTGAGGTCACTTATATGTTTGTTCTTTTCTTTAATAGTTTTTGCACAACTTTTATTCTTTGTATCAGGAGCAAACAACATACCCAAGGCAGCGCCAAACGCTGTTGAGGCTGTTATGATCAGCCAAGTTTTGATCGATCTTTTCATGACATAAGTTTTTATTTCATTAAATTATACACGTCTTTATCATAGTGAAAAGCACCTGTACTATCCATCTCAACTGTTGAGTAAATTACAAACACCGGTATTGGTTTTTCTAGTTTATGTTCTTTAGGTATTTGGTCTTTATAACAACTAGTCAAATATTTATCATCGAGTTTATCCTTTAATAATATATTCCCCAAATCAATAGCTTTTTCTAAACGAATACAACCATGGCTATAAAAGCGGTATTTAGATCTAAACAAATTCTTAGCATTAGTATCATGTAAATACACATCAAAAGGGTCGGTAAGATTAAATTTTATAACACCTAATGAATTATCGCACCCGGTACATTGTCGAAAAACATAAGGAAAATTGGACCTGTTATATTGCGACCATTTTACAGCATATGGATTTACAATTTTACCTTTGCTATTGATGATCTGCATATTCATTGCATCAACTCTTGCAGGAGATCGTTTGAATTTGGGGAGCAATTCTTTTACAGCAATAGATCTAGGAACATTCCAATATGGATATAATATGACCTTATCGCAATAAGCAGCGAACCTTGGTGTTTTTGTCGAAAGTTTACCTACAACGATATTAGATGTTAGTTTAATTGCATCATTTTCATAATAACCAAATGTTGCAGAGCCGATATTAATGAGCATATATTTTTCAAAAGCAAAATGTTGTACCCAACGATACAAATCGATAGTCGTATTTAGTTGTTTAACCTTACTTACATTTTTTAATTCTATTTGGTTTTTAAGTTCTGATTTTATCCGAGTGTAAAAATAATCGGCTGGTTCTAGATGCTTTATTATCGAATCAATATCAGAGCCAGTTTTGACAGATATGATCTTTGTCAATAAATACTCATTGTCTCTTGTAGTATATTTTGAAGATAATTCATCAAAATTGAGAAGATCATCTATATGATTACCAACATAGAGGTCTTTACTAAAAGATATGAAAGCATCAGTATAAACCCGATCGAATCGTTTTATTGTATTGCTATCTGAACCAGTATATACGATGGCTTCTTTCAATTGTGAAATATGGTATTTGTTTTTATCAAGACCATAATATGCGGCGTGACTTATTATTTCCAGCAATTCCCTTCTTAGATCAATTGTGGTATTGAACCAAAACAAATTGAGATTGTTTGATGTGTAAAATTTATCGACCAACTTAGTATTCACCAAATCCGGATAAGATCCAGCAAATGTTGACATGGTTCCATTAAATAATAAAGTGGAACAAAGAATGATCTTAAAAATTGAAAAGTATATTTTCAATTAAATAAATTTAAACAGCTACCCGTAATTTTTGTTCTGCATTTTTCATATTCTCAATACCTTTTAACAAAGCATCAGGATTAAAAGAAATACTATCAATACCCTTTTCGATAAGGAATTGGGCAAATTCAGGAAAGTCGCTAGGCGCCTGGCCACACAAACCAATCTTAGCATGAACAAGCTTAGCTTTTTCTATAACCATAGCAATCATCGTTTTAGCAGATTTGTTTTGCTCGCTAAACAAATTGGCAAGTATTGCAGAGTCTCTATCAATACCTAAAGTAAGTTGCGTAAGATCATTAGAACCAATTGAAAACCCATCAAATACCTGCGCAAACTCTTCTGCTTGAATCACATTACTTGGAATTTCTGCCATTACATATATCTCCAAACCATTAACCCCTCTCTTTAAACCATTTTGAGCCATTGTATCAATTACTTTTTTACCTTCCTCTACTGTTCTGCAAAATGGTATCATTAGTTTCACATTTGTCAGCCCCATCTCATCTCTTACTAATTTCATTGCTTCACATTCCAATCTAAATCCCTGAGTATATAATGGGTTATAATACCTTGAAGCCCCTCTAAACCCGATCATAGGGTTTTCCTCAATTGGCTCAAAATCTTTTCCACCTAATAAATTTGCATATTCATTTGTTTTAAAATCACTCATTCTTACTATCACTTCTTTAGGATAGAAAGCCGCTGCAATTGTTGCGACACCTTGTGCAAGCCTTTCTATAAAGTATTGTTCTTTATTCACCGCATAATTGGTTATTTCTTCTATTTTCTGTTTTACAACAATATCTTTTAGCTCATTAAATTTCACCAATGCCATTGGATGGATCTGTACATAATTATTGATGATAAATTCAATACGCATAAGCCCTACCCCATCATTGGGATAAAATGAAAGTTTGAATGCTTTAGCAGGATCTCCTACAATCATCATAGCTTTCGTATTTTCAGGCATGCTAATGTTGCTGAAATCCAAAGCTGTTTCTTTCCATTTTAACAGGCCATCATATACTACACCTGTTTTACCTTCAGCACAGCTTACTGTAACTAATTGGCCATCTTTCAGATCCCTTGTTCCGGTATTAGTACCTACTATAGCAGGCACCCCTAATTCCCTGGCTACAATTGAGGCATGACTGGTCCTACCACCTTTATTTGTTATGATAGCTGCTGCTGTTTTAAGTATAGGGTCCCAATCGGGGCTTGTAAGTTCTGTAACAACAATATCTCCCTTCTGAAGCTTATACCCATCGTCAGGAGAGTGTAGTATTTTCACAATACCATTTACAATTTTTTCTCCAATCGCATCACCTTTTACTATTTCAGTTCCTTTTTCAAGTAATTTATATTCATTTAATAAAAGCGGGTTTTGCCTGCTATGAACAGTTTCTGGCCTTGCCTGAATCAAGAACAACTCTCCACTGTTCCCGTCTTTAGCCCACTCAATATCCATAGGCTTTTTATAATGTTCTTCAATTATCAACGTCCATTTTGAAAGCTTAGTTACCTCATCATCTGTTAATACAAACTGTTTTTTTTGAGCCTGAGAAGTATCTATATTGACTGTTGTATATCCAGTCTTAATATCAGAAGTATAAATCATCATCAGTGATTTATCGCCTAGTTTTTTTTGAACAATAGCTTTCTTACCAGCCCTTAAAGAGGGTTTGAAAACATAAAACTCATCAGGTGTAACGGTTCCCTGTACTATGTTCTCACCTAAACCCCAAACACCGGAAATATGAATTATATCCCGGAACCCTGATTCCGGTTCTAGAGTAAACCCAACACCTGAGCAGGCTTTATCAGAACGAACCATTTTTTGAACACCTATAGACAGCGCTACTTTTTCATGATCAAAACCATTATCTTCCCTATATTTTATTGCACGGTCGGTATAAAGCGAAGCATAACATTTTTGAACAGCCTGTAAAAGTGCCTGTTCTCCATTTATGTTTAAATAGGATTCATGTTGACCTGCAAAACTGGCTTGAGGCAGATCTTCAGCAGTTGCACTACTTCTTACTGCAACTTCGAAATATTCTTTGCCACAAAGTATGCGGTATTCATTCAAAATCGCTTCTGCAATATCTGGAGGAATAGTAGCTTTTATAAATAATGCCCTTGCTAGTTTCCCAATCAATTTTAGATTAGTGAAATTAATTCTGTCAAGTGTTAGTAGTAGATCCTTTAACTTATTTCTGATATTGTTAGCATCAACGAAATACCAAAATGCCTGAGAAGTAGTTGCAAAACCATTTGGCACACTAATACCTTCAGCAGAAAGATTGTTATACATCTCACCAAGTGATGCATTTTTACCTCCTACTTTGGATACATCTGCAATGCCTATCTCATTAAATTTCAAAATCAATTCAGACATATGATCATTGTTTAGTAATCCTAAAACAGACTTTCAGCTTTTCAAAGTTGAAAATAATTGGAGGCATTAAAAATGACTTACATCAAAAACAAGATGATTCATATCAGCATATAAACACGGTATTGGATTATTTATGGGCACTATAGTAAGGTTGCAAGAAACGCTCATATCGTGCCTTCTCTAACATTTCTCTATGATCAGGATGTGCAATGCTGGTTAATAATCTTGCTCTCTGCTCCATATTTTTCCCATAGAGGTTTACAATGCCGTATTCTGTTGCAACATAATGTATATGACCTCTAGTCGTGACCACCCCGGCCCCTTGTTTAAGAAAAGGAACGATACGAGAAACGCCTTTTGCGGTTACAGATGGCATAGCAATAATAGGTTTACCACCAATAGAAAGTGAAGCACCACGCATAAAATCCATTTGCCCCCCAATACCTGAATATTGATAAGTTCCTATTGAGTCTGCGCAAACCTGACCTGTAATATCTACTTCTATAGCGCTGTTTATGGCTACAACTTTAGGATTTCTACGGATAACATCAGAGTCATTTACATAACCAACATCCATACAACATACATATGGATTGTTATCAACAAAATCATAAACCTTTTTTGTTCCCAGCACAAACGAAGAAATAATTCTCCCTTTCCCAACAACTTTGTATTCATTTGTAATGACACCTTTTTCTACTAAAGGGATAACACCATCTGAGAACATTTCGGTATGAATACCCAACGATTTGTGGTTTGTCAAAGACCTTAAAACAGCATCAGGAATAGCACCAATACCAAGTTGTAAAGTAGAACCATCATCAATAATAGAAGCTACATGCTCACCTATTTTGTTAGTAAGATCGTTTGTTTTAGACGCATAATCTACTTCAGGCAATGGTGCATCTTCCCAAACAAAGGCATCAATTTTAGAAACATGTACAATACCACTACCTAAAACCCTAGGCATTTGTGGATTTACCTGTGCAATAACCCTTTTTGCATTTCTTACAGCACTTATTGCAATATCTGCAGATACACCCAAAGTACAATAACCATGTTGATCTGGTGGTGATACCTGAATAAGTGCGACATCTATTGGTAATATTTTCCTGTCGAATAACTGTGGAATTTCGCTCAAGAAAACCGGAACATAATCCCCCCTGTCGCCATTCACCCATTCTCTAATATTTTCAGAAACAAATAAAGCATTTAAGTAAAAGCTATCAAGTACTTCAGGTCTGTTCCAGTCTATGTTACCATACAAACTGATACAGACTAATTCTATACCTCTTATTTCTTCGGCTCTGTTCAATAAAGAATTGAGCAATTTGAGAGGGGTTGCAGCACTACCATGAACAAAAACCTTATCTCCGTTCTTTACGTTCTGAACTGCCTCTTCAGCAGATATATACTGTATCATTAAAATGTGGAATTATTTTTCAAAAATACGATTGTATAAAACATACAGAAGTGACAAATTTTATATGGCCAACTGACCTAAATCATATTTTATTTAAAGGCACAAAGCTAATTTTGTGTAAGTCATATTCTTAACCAAAAAAACAAAAAAGGAGTCTATTATGGCAGCCAATGTGTTAAGTAAATCAGAAAATCTCTTTCCAAAGTATTTAAGTGATTTTTTCAAACCTAAAAATAGTTGGTTTGATGACGCTTCCTGGTTCAAACCACTGGAAGTACCAGCAGTTAATGTTACTGAAAACGATGTACAATTTGAATTACAACTTGCTGCACCCGGAATGGATAAAAATGACTTCAATATTGATGTGGATGACCACACGATAACAATAAGCGCTGAAAAAGTGAAGGATACAAAAGAGATAGAAGATAGTTATACTCGTAAAGAGTATAATTACTCATCATTTTCCAGATCGTTTACATTACCTGAGAATATCTTACCCGGAAAAATTGAGGCTAATTACAAGGATGGCATTTTACATATATATATACCAAAGAATATCAATAATTTAAAACAAAATTCAAATAAAATACCAGTCAAATAAGATTTTAATCTTAAAAATTAAAGCCCTGTAAATTCAGGGCTTTAATTTTTGAAAGAAATTCAGCATTCATAGTCAAATAGAATTGCTTAATAAGGCGCAAAATATTAGTTTTATGTTTTAAATAAATATTGACAGGCATTGAATACCCAACAGGAATTTGAAGCATTATTTAACAATGCAGCAATTGGCATAGTTAAAGTGAATGAAAAAGGAGAAATAGTACTAGTCAATCAATTTGCGTTAAATCTATTTGGCTATTCCTTAGACGAAATAATAGGGAGTAAAATTGAGATTTTGATACCCTCTAAATTTAAAGGGAGGCATGTGCAGCATCGTGACGGTTATATAAGTCACAATCCACATAGCAGACCTATGGGTACGGGCCTGGACTTATTTGCAGCTAAAAAAGATGGTACAGAATTTCCTGTTGAAGTAAGTCTAAGTACATATAAAACACCAGAAGCTCAGTTTACAATTGCCTTCGTAAGTGATATTACTATAAGAAAGGGTTCTCAGTTAGCCTTAATGAAATTGAATGCAGAACTGGAACAAAAAGTAAATGAACGTACACTTTCTCTGAAAGAAGCACTTGAAAAGGAAAAAGACCTCAATGAATTGAAATCACGTTTTGTATCCATGGCATCTCATGAATTCAGGACACCATTAAGCACTATACTTTCATCTGCATACCTGTTATCAAAATACCAACTAACCGATGAGCAACCACGCCGAGATAAACACATAGAGCGTATAGCATCAGCTGTAAATGTTCTAAATGAAACTTTAAATGATTTCTTATCAGTAGGTAAAATTGAAGAAGGGAAAATACAAGTAAGATTCTCGGAAATTGACATCAAAGAAACAATTGGCTCTTTCTTAAATGAATTACAAACGATCCTTAAAAAAGGCCAAAACATTAAATATGAGCATACTGGAGAACGGAATGCGACAATTGACCAAAGTCTAACAAGACATATTGTTATGAACCTGGTGTCGAATGCTGTAAAATTTTCTCAGGAAAATTCAACAATTGACATCAAAACCAATATCAACAAGGATACTTTTACTTTATCAGTAAAAGATAGTGGTATTGGAATTTCACAAGAAGACCAGGAACATCTATTTGAAAGATTTTTCAGAGGTGCTAATGTCACCAATATTCAAGGTACTGGATTGGGTTTGCATATTGTAGGAAAATATGCTGAAATCATGAATGGAGTTGTATCTTGTGAAAGCGATTTAAACGAAGGAACTACTTTCACTATAACATTTAACCGCATAATATCAGAATCATGAAGAGTGTTCTATTTATTGAAGACAACACAGATATTAGGGAGAACATGGCCGAAATACTGGAAATGGCCGGCTATAAAGTATATACGGCACCTGATGGCAAAGAAGGTGTAGCTATCGCACAAACAGAAAAACCTGACATTATTATATGCGATATCATGATGCCAGTATTAGATGGATATGGTGTGATACATATGCTACAGAAAAATCCCGAAACACAAGGCATACCATTTATTTTTCTGACTGCGAAAGCGGAACGTTTTGAGATCAGAAAGGGAATGGAACTTGGAGCGGATGATTATATCACAAAACCATTCACCGGTACAGAATTGCTAAATGCTATCGAAAGCAGGCTCAAGAAAGCAGAATTCCTTAAAAGAGAGATCACACCTGATCTTCAAGGACTGAATGCGCTTATCACATACACTACTGGTAAGGATATTATGAAAGAGTTCGCGGAAGGTAGAAATGTAAACAAATATAAAAAGAAACAGATCATATACTCAGAAGGCAACCATGCCCTTCGTCTTTTTTACATCAATAAAGGCAAAGTGAAAAGCTTTAAAACTAATGATGATGGAAAAGAGTTGGTAATAGGACTATTTAATGAAGGTGATTTTTTTGGTTATGTAGCAATGCTGGAAGGGTCATCTTATAAAGAGAGTGCTGAAGCTATAGAAGATAGTGAGATAGCCTTGATACCGAAAGATGATTTTGAAAAACTGGTATACAACAATAAGGATGTAATGCAAAAATTCATCCAATTACTTGCTAAAAATGTTACTGAAAAAGAAGAGCAGCTATTAAACATAGCCTACAATTCTTTAAGAAAAAAAGTAGCTGATGCATTGATCACACTTCATAAAAAATACAAAACAGGAGAAGAAGGTAAATTTACAATCGATATTAGCAGGGAAAATCTTGCAAATATAGCCGGCACAGCGAAAGAGTCTCTTATCCGTACATTAAGTGATTTCAAAGATGAGAAACTAATTGATATTAAAAGTGGTGATATTACTATACTGGATGAAAAAAAATTAAACAGTATGTTCAATTAAATGGATATTACCCGCTTATAAAATTAAAAGCACCCTAGTATTTAGGGTGCTTTTAGTTTTATCAAATTTCTAATTAATCAACTGATACATAATCACTAAAATCTATTTTAAGACGTTTAAACTCTTCTTCAAGCTTATCAATATCCTGGTTCAATCTTTTATGTTTTTTCAAATACAGATCTGTTTGATCATCATTACCACCCTTTTCTATCCACTTAATTTGTTCTGAGATATCTTGTCTTAATAATACAATTACAGCATCTTTATTAACAAATTTATTTTGAAAATATTCAGCTTTTTCCAGCAAGGTATTTCCTTTGTCATTTTTAATTACATATGATAATAAATTTTTAAAATACACATTCTCTTGTTGTAAATAATCCAACAACCTAGACCAGGTATCTAATTCATATCGATATTTTTTATTTAATCCAGTATCCATATAAGACTGATCATCAGAATTTTCTAAAAACATATTTCAAATCTACAATATTGCATTCCTCAAAAAACTGATTTTAAGCAGTATTCTTCGTGATTTAAATCAAAACTACTTACGATGGCTACAACATGATCTTATCTCATGGTTTGCCACTACAACTTTAGGGCTTATGTATGGAATGCCAAGGTTCATCCCTCTTAGTACAACCAAACTGCCTAAAGCCAACATCATTACAGGCACTAATTTTCTTACATTATGAAGTTTTAATAATGCTATTTTGTTTTGCATCACCGTTAATGAAATAAGCATTGGTAATGTTCCTAAACCAAAAACATACATCAAACCTGCTGCATTTAATGCGGTCTTAGCTGTAACAGAAGCCGAAAGTGCCATATATACAAGCCCACATGGCAACAACCCATTTAAAATTCCAGCTATAAATAGAGTAAAGATCCCCGGATTAGCTATAAAATACCCTAAATGCTTTTTTACTGCATTAGCCCAAGGCATATTAATACTTACAAACCGACCAGGCAAAAACGACAAAACACCAATAATAAGTAGAACAACTCCTAATATTATTGAAATGTACTGCTGCCATTGAGGGTGAAACAGGCTACGAAAGGAAAATAAAACAACAGCCAAAAATGCGTAAACACTTATCCTGCCAATATGGTAAACAGTTATTGCAAGTGCTTTTTTACCACCTTTTAAAGTCCTGAATGGCAATACCCATACAATAGGCCCACACATACCTGCACAATGCAAGCTGCCAGTAAAACCCATGATAAGAGCCATTGCGAATGTCAGGGATTCCATTATCTATATAAGTTTATTTCGTTTTCCTGATAATATTCTTCTTTGTCAGCTATGACATCCATCTTAACAGTATAGGTTGTTTTATGAAGGGTATTCCTGGCAATTAGCATTAGACTTTCTCCTGGTTTAATATTTACTTCTTTATCCCATTTTTCATTAGACGGACAATAAAAATGAATTGTACCTGATATTCCTCTCTTTATTAATGCTTCCGGAAAACTAATTTTTACGTTTTCTTTATCAGTTGCAACAACAATAGGTATTGTTAATGCCATTTGATTTTTATTTGCGTCAATAACTTTTTGATAAGCTACTTCTGCATCATAATAATTTGTTGATACAAGGTCGAAATGCTGGTGAACACTCATATAGACAAGTGTGAGTATAAGGGCTACGAACCCACAATACAACAACACTATTTTCATACCCCAATTGAATTTTATAGTCATATTAGTTAGTTGAAAAAGGTCCTAAAAATGAAGTTGTAATAGTTTTAAGTTTTTTATCGCCTTCATAAACAGCGATCTGTATCAAATTTTTTCTTTTTGTAACATCTGTACTGTCAAGAAAAATAAACATGCTACCTGATGAAAATCCATCCTTTGGTACTTTCAGACTTTGGTTTCCAATGATTACAATTTTGCCTTTTATATTTTCCAGCTTAAAACTTAGTTGTTTGTCATCAAAGGTTTTATTCAAGGTTTTGTAATCGTATAAATTGCTGATCTGGTGATTGGGTTGTATTTGATACAATTGTCCACGTGTACGCAAGAAAGACACATCAACGTCTGTACGGCTTGCTAAAAGAAAAACCAACAAACCTAACAATACACACATTACAACACTGTAGGCTTTCATACGCCAAGTGAAAGTCATTGGTTGTTTTTGTGAGATATTATTATCAGATGCGTAACGTATCAGGCCAGTTGGGAAGCTAATGGCTGACATCATTTTATTGCAGGCATCAATACAAGCGGTACAGTTAGTACATTCCAATTGAGTACCATTCCTAATATCTATACCTGTAGGGCAAACCTTAACACATTGCATACAATCTATGCAATCACCAGCCGTACGTGCCTCTTTTTTATTTATATGCGATCTAGGCTCACCACGATTGTAGTCATACGCAACAACGATACTATTTTTGTCTAGCAACACACCTTGCATACGCCCATAGGGACAAACAACCGTACATATCTGTTCCCGCATCCAGAGATAAATAAAGAAGAATACCGTAGTAAATACTGCCAGGGAAATAAAACTGCCCAAATGTTGACTTAATGGTTCAGAAGCAATTTTCTTTAACGCATCAATACCGATCACATAAGCAAGAAAAGTATTTGCTATAAGAAAACTCACGGTCCAGAAAGCAATGATCTTTGCAGATTTTCTTAATATTTTATCTGTATTCCAGGGTGCTTTTTTTAAGAGCCTCTGTTCTGCCGCATCACCTTCTATCAAATATTCAATTTTTCGAAAAACCATTTCCATAAAAATGGTTTGAGGACATGCCCAACCACAAAATATCCTACCAAAAACAACGGTAAATAATGCAATAAATACAATAAAAACGATCATCCCGATTCCAAAAATAAAGAAGTCCTGAGGCCAAAATATTTGACCAAACAGGATAAATCTTCTTTCCAATACATTGGCAAGGAATAATGGATGCCCATTATACTTAAGAAATGGCAGCGTAAAGAAAATGATCAAATAACCAATACTTACCCATGTCCTTGCTGTATAGAACTTACCATGTGGCTGATGTGGAAAAAGCCACACCCGTTTACCATGCTGATCAATAGTTGGTACACTATCCCTAAACATATTTTCTGTTCCGGGTTTATTTAATGTACTATCACTCATTTCACTTTCCTTTGGGGGGTTATATTATCTATTAACTATTATTTTTTTACTGTATCAGCTGTAGGAGCCTTCCCTCCGGCTTCAACATACAGATCTCCTTGTGGTGCTTTTGGTACCGCAGGATGCGTACCACGTAAAGATTTTATATAGCTTGCTAATTGTTGGATTTGTTTTGCAGAAAACTGATCTTTCCATGGTAACATACCTTTTTCAGGATAACCATATTTAATGGTTTTGAAAACATCCTTTATACTGCCACCATGCAACCAGTAATCATCAGTAAGGTTTGGACCAACTATACCACCGCCGTCTTTTAAATGACAAGCAGCACAGGTTGCTTCAAATATAACCTTACCAGCATTCACATCTGTAGTTGAGGTGAGCAATGTTACATTTGTCTCATCTATATTATTTCCAGCCTTAGCGAGATATGCTGCTTTTTCTTCATCAGCAGCTTTCATTTCTGCTGCATATTCTTCTTTAGAACTTAGTCCATCATGAGAAACATGAAAACGATATAGATAGATACAGGCTACAACAATAGTAATATAAAAACCATATTTCCACCATGGCGGCAGACTATTGTCCAATTCCTTGATACCATCGTAATCATGATCTAACATGATATCTTTTTCCTTTTCAATTGAAACAGACTGGTTAAATCTATCCCAGAAAGGATTGGCCTTAGGTTTTGCAATAGCTGCAACTGTACTCTCTTCAGTAGCATTACCTATCATTCTGATTAAACCTTTCATTACAAAAACCAAGCTTACAATAACTAATATTTCAAACACAACTACACCTACTAATAAATAGAAATCATTAGCGTTCATGCCGCCAATAACTTCGACAGCTATTTGAGCTACTTTAGGAGCTGTATCTGCAGCCCATACAGGTAAAGAAGCTATGGAAAAAGCAATTAACAACAATACTACTTTTGAAATATTAGCTTTTCTTTCAGCACGCATTTTATCACGATATACTGTAACTAAGTTTTTTAAAACATTAGCTACAACTCCAATAGCAAAAAGGAGTATCACAATAAGTGTTATAAACATGATCATTACAGGATTATAACCACCCATATCTTTAGAGGTTGTTGTTTCTGCAGCTTTCAAAAATTGTGGAGTTGCAAATAGCACAAACAACAGTGTGAATATTTTATTTAAATATGATCGCATATAGCTATCTTTTTTTGAGTTAATTATTTTCGTTATTGTTATCTGAAAAAGGCATGTTGCTCATTGATCGTATATAGCCCTTATCTGCATTTACGGTCCATATTGTTAGGCCAATAAAGAACAATACAAATATCAAAAGAGACGTGAGTGGGTACACTCCAACACCTGTTATTTTTTCTAAATAGTTTATGAATCTCATCTTTTGATAGTTTAGTTAGTTGCTACTATTTTGTGTTCTAATTTTATATCAGTACCCATGCGTTGCAGATAAGCTATCAATGCAATGATCTCTTTATTGTTATTAGCTTTGATATTATCCTTATTCAGACGTCCGGCAATTTCTAGTGCTTGTTTTCTAAGATCGTCATTTGCAGTCTTATCAAAACCTTCAGCATAAGGAACACCTAATTTTTGCATTGCCCTGATCTTAGCAGGCGTAATTGCAGTATCAATATCATTATCAAACAGCCATACATAATTCGGCATTATTGAACCCGGGGACATACTAGACGGCTCGTACATGTGATTGAAGTGCCAGCTATCAGGGTATTTACCGCCTATCCTTGCCAGATCCGGCCCGGTACGCTTGCTACCCCATTGGAAAGGATGGTCATAAACAAACTCACCGGCTTTTGAATACTCACCATATCTGGCTACTTCACTGCGGAATGGACGTATCATTTGGCTATGACAGAGGTAGCAACCTTCACGAACATAGATATCTCTACCCTGCAGTTCAAGTGGCGTATAAGGTTTCACGCTACTAATGGTAGGGATATTTGATTTGATCATAAATGTTGGCAACATTTCTATCAAACCTCCTATTGCAACAACTACCAGGCTCAACACCAACATTTGCATTGGCCTGCGCTCGATCCACCTGTGCCAGTGCTGGCTACCATGTGGTACATATACTTTAGCTAATGGTAAAGCTTCTGCAGCTTCATCATTAATAGCCTTACCACTTCTAACTGTTTTAATAAGGTTATATGTCATCATAATAGCACCAGATAAGTAGAGCACACCACCTATAGCACGAGTCAGATAGAAAGGTCTCATTACTTTTACTGTTTCCAGGAACTGGTATTTAAGCTGTCCTTCCGGAGTAAATTCTTTCCACATGAAGCTCTGCATAAAGCCAGCCCAATACATTGGTACTGCATAGAAAACTATACCTAAGGTGCCGATCCAGAAATGCCAATTAGCTAATTTTTGAGAAAATAATTTAACACCAAATATTCTAGGTATTAACCAATATAGGATACCAAACGTTAAGAAACCATTCCAACCAAGAGCGCCAACGTGTACGTGAGCAATGGTCCAATCTGTAAAGTGGCTAATAGCATTCACACTTTTTATACTCAACATTGGGCCTTCAAAAGTTGCCATACCATATGCAGTTACAGCAACCACCATGAATTTCAATACAACATCTTCACGTACTTTATCCCATGCACCACGCAATGTAAACAGACCATTGATCATACCACCCCATGATGGAGCAATAAGCATGATCGAGAATACCGTACCGAGTGATTGTGCCCAATCAGGTAATGCAGTATATAACAAATGGTGTGGGCCAGCCCATATATACAGGAATATTAATGCCCAGAAGTGAATAATAGAAAGACGATATGAGTATACAGGCCTGTTTGCCGCTTTAGGCATAAAATAATACATAAGACCCAAATACGGAGTAGTAAGGAAGAAGGCCACCGCATTATGACCATACCACCATTGTACTAATGCATCCTGAACACCAGCATACAATGAATATGACTTGATCCAGGAAAAAGGAATTTCCATTGAATTGACAATGTGCAACATAGCAACAGTAACAAAAGTTGCGATGAAGAACCAAATTGCAACATATAGATGACGCTCACGACGTTTGATGATAGTACCAAACATATTGATACCAAATACTACCCAAATAATAGTTATCAAAATATCAATCGGCCATTCCAGCTCGGCATATTCTTTACCGGTTGTATAACCAGAAAGCAATGTGACTGCGGCTAAAACAATAATGAGCTGCCAGCCCCAAAAATGAAGTTTGCTTAAAAAATCGCTATACATTCTAGCCTTACACAAACGCTGCAAAGCATAGTACACGCCCATGAAAATACCATTACCAACAAATGCGAAAATGATAGCATTGGTATGTACAGGACGAACACGACCAAATGTCGTTTGTGCAATACCAAGATTGAGCTGCGGATATACTAACTGGAAAGCTATTGTTAAGCCCGCTAACATACCAACTAAGCCCCACAAAATTGTTGCGTAGGCAAACCATTTTACGATCTTATTATCGTAATAAAATTTATCAGGTACGACATCACCTGGCTGATCATAACCCGAATCGTGTAGGAATCTTGATGTAAAACTCATGTATGTTGCTTTTATTATTAGTTTTTAACCTGTTTGATTTTGATACTGTCATCATATAATATCCTCATTGCCGCACCTTTTTCATCCTCATATTGGTTTGTTTTAACACTCCATATGAATGCAATCAAAAAAGCGGCAGCCACTAGAATACTCGCTATAACAAGAAGAAATAATGCACTCATAGTATATTATTTAAAACCAAAAATACTTTCTCAATCATTTATGTAATATGACGGCACTCAAGTAAAAAGATGATTATCATCAGTGTTTTTAATGATCAGTTTAATGACAGGCCCAGCCTTTTAGAAATGATGCCACTAACACCACTTGTAAGCAAAACAATACTCAGTGTGCTACAGGGCATAAGGATGGCGGCAATTACAGGCTTCATTAACCCTTGCATTGCGAAATATAAACCAACTAAATTATATATGACTGATACGGCAAAACTAATATTGACAATTAGTTGTGCAGATCTGGATAGTTTTAATAATTGTGGAAAATAAGAGAACCTTTTAGCATCTAATATAGCATCGCAAGAAGGGGTAAAGTTATTGACATCATCGGATAGTGTAATACCTACATTGCTTTGTTGTAAAGCACCTGCATCATTCAAACCATCCCCAACCATCATTACATGCTTATGTTCATTTTGAAGTTTTGCTACATAATTTAATTTGTCTACAGGTTGTTGTTCAAATAGTAAACTACTATGCTCATTAAACAAACTAACTATCTGTTGCTTTTGCCTGTCGTTATCTCCAGACAAAAGAGATAGATCATATTGTTGCTTTAAGGATGGGATTGCCTCAGCCACACCATCGCGAAAACCCGGAATAAGGTAAAAAGCTGATATTTTGCCATTAATATAAGCGTACATTGCCGCCGTGTTTTCGCGTTCTTCTTTCACACCAACAAAAGCAGCAGACCCTATTAATATTTCATTTCCCTGTACAACAGCTTCCAACCCTTTTCCTCTTCTTTCTTTCCAAAATGAGACGTTAACTGCATCTCTTTTACCAAGATACTGAACCAAGGCTCGGCTATATGGATGTTGACTGGAAATAGCGACAGTATAAAGCCAACCTTTTTCTCTATCTGACAATTCAGGACCTTTGAATTCAATATTCTTATTATTTTCAGTGAGCGTTCCGGTCTTATCAAAAACAATGTGATCTATCTTACCCATTTGCTCTATTACAGACGCATTTCTTAGAAATAACCCATTGGCACTAAAGATGCGCAAAAGGATACCATTAGTAAATGTTGCAGATAATAATAAAGCACAAGGACAAGCTACGATAAGCATTGCAGACACACTTGATATGATCTTTGAAGGATCATTTATTGCCCAATAAACGGTGGTGATCAATGCTAAAGAAAGCAGAATAATAGTAAAGTGTTTACTCAATATATGTACAATACTTTTTTCTTTATTCTCTTGTATCTTATTTTTCTTGAAGGCAAAATGATCCCATAAAGAAGTAAGATAGCTACCAGCAACAGGTTTCATTAATTGTATCACTACTTTTTCGCCTGCCTGTCTACCACCTGCATAAACAGTTTTACCTATTGGTACTTCTACGGGTTGGCTTTCACCTGTTACAAAACTATAGTCAATAAGTGCTTTACCGTTTAGTACAATTGCGTCAGCAGGTATGATCTCATCATTATGTAATGCAACCACATCCTTTTCTTTAAGGTCTTGAAGGCTTTTGCTTTCTGTACCTTTATCTGTTAAAACAGTTACAGCAATAGGAAAATAAGATTTATAATCCCTATGAAAGGATATAGACTTATATGTGCGCTCTTGCAAAACTCTTCCTACCAACATAAAAAACACAATGCCGCTCATACTATCCAGGTAACCTGCACCTGTTTTAGTAATAATCTCATATAAACTTCTACCAAAAGTTATTATGATGGCTAATGCTATTGGAGCATCTATATTTAAAGTTTTTTGCTTTAGACCTTTCCATGCAGTATTAAAAAACTCTGAGGCACTATAAAAGAAAACAGGCAATGCCAGTATTAAATTAAGCATCCTGAAAAGAGCTACATATTTACCTTCGATACCTGTATTAATTGAAAAATATTCAGGAAAACTCATCATCATGATATTCCCAAAACAAAAACCTGCTACACCTAACTTATATATCCTTTGCCTGTTAAAATCTTTGAACTCTTTTTTACCAATATCATCAAGACTTATATAAGGTTCATAACCAACGGTAGCAAGCAGTTCAACTATATGACGTAAGCTTGTTTTTTCTGTGTAAAAATGAATTGTAACTTCTTTTGTTGTGAAATTCAATCTACTTTCCGCTATACCTATATCCAGTTTATTCAGATGCTCTAATAGCCACATGCAAGAACTACAGTGTACCCCCGGTATGTAAAAATTTACAATGGTATAATTTCCATCAGTAAACTTTATGAGTTTAGCCGCGATGTCTTTGTTATCCAGATAATCATACTTATCAAATCTTTTAGCTTTTATCTGTGATAATCCGGGATGATTCTGAAATTTATAATAGTCGCAAAGACCATTACTATCCAATATCTCATACACAAGTTTACAGCCATCACAACAAAACACTTTTTCGTCCAATGTAACTGAGTTGGTAATACAAGGAGTGCCACAGTGATAACACAGTTGTTGCTCCTTTACCGGCCTTTCAATAACAAAAGTTTCTTTTCCCCCGCTAAGCGCTTGCATTTATCTTTGTTTTGGCGTCAAACATTTTAGGAATCAGGAGTGATTCTTCGACAAAAAACATTTCTGAGATAGTTGTATCTATCAGCAACATCTCATTTCGTAATGACCGATAAGCATTGGAATACTGTTCTTCAGAATATAATGGAATAGCTAATTTTTGAAGACGGTGAAGCATTTCGCGCACATTATAATGGCTGTCCTCAAGTTGTTTTAAATGAAAACTATGATTTACCTTGCAACCACCTGAACAGTTTTGACAATCATGACCTGAACTGCTTTTTTCAACCAGTTCATTCATGTATGGGACAATTACCTTTTTGCGTTCTTCAATAATATTCTTTATCTGTTCAATGATAACTATACTTAGATTGGTATATATTTCTGTAACATGGTAATCTGCAGCTCGTTTTAATGAAAAACTACTTGCTTTTTTACATAATTCCTCTAGAACTGAATAATAATCCTTCTCTAAAGCAATGATCAAATCCTTTAAATCAAGCCCCTGGTATTGAATAATTGATGTTCTACTCATAATATTGTACAAATGTGGATATATATTGGTGCATAGGTAGTGATTTGAAACAGGGTAAAAAATGATTTTGGTCATACTTAGCTATTTATCCTACACGTATAATTGCATAAAATTTAATATAAATGATCGATCAGGCTTTGCTGGCTAAGTATAATGTACCTGTGCCAAGATATACCAGCTATCCTACTGTGCCATATTGGAATGAAACAATTGAGGTTGGCATATGGAAGGAAAATTTCATATCACAATTTCACAAAGGGAATAAGAAAGATGGTATCAGTTTATATATACATCTACCATTTTGTGAATCCCTTTGTACTTATTGTGGCTGTAATAAGAAAATCACGACCAATCACAATGTGGAAAATGAATATATAAAAGCTATTAAAAAAGAGTGGGACCTCTATGTTTCATTAATGAATGAAACACCAATTATAAGGGAATTGCATTTGGGTGGTGGTACTCCCACTTTTTTCTCTCCAAAACATTTGGAAGAACTGCTTTTCTACATTTTAGGTAAATCAATAGTGCATGCAGAGCATGAATTTAGTTTTGAGGGCCACCCTAATAACACCACAATCGAGCATTTACAAACACTGTATAACATAGGCTTCAGAAGGGTGAGCTTTGGCGTACAGGATAATGATCCGGAAGTTCAACGTATCATTAACAGGATACAACCATTTGAAAATGTAAAAAAAGCAACAGAGGCTGCAAGGCGCATTGGGTACAAATCTGTAAATTTTGACTTGATATATGGTTTGCCTAAGCAAACTATGGAAAGCATACGCAATACCATCATTCAAACTATATCACTATTACCAGACAGGGTTGCATTTTATAGTTATGCTCATGTACCATGGACAAGTAAAGGACAAAGACTTTTTGATGAAAATGACCTACCAGGAGCCAAAGAAAAGCTAGACCTGTATATAGCTGGCAAAACACTATTCTTAGAACATGGGTATCATGATATTGGGATGGATCATTTTGCACTTGAAAATGATGATCTGTATAAGGCACAAACAGAAGGCAGATTGCATAGAAATTTTATGGGTTATACTACCCAAAACAGTGCTATGCTAATTGGGTTAGGGGTATCAGCAATTAGTGACACAGGAAACGCATATGCCCAGAACATTAAGACCGTACATGATTATTATGAGTACATAAATGCAGACGTGCTACCTGTACAAAAGGGATATTTCCATACTCATGAAGATATTTCTTTCAGAAAATACATTTTGGACATAAGTTGTAAGGGCAAAACTGTTTTTTCTTATCAAGACATGTCTGTTATAAAAAAATATGTTTTACCAAAGCTATTAGATATACAGGACGATGGATTATTCGAGTTATCTGAAGACACACTCGAATTAACATCTACGGGTAAACATTTCATAAGAAATATTTGCAGTGCCTTCGATCTGTATTTAGTAAAATCTACAGATTCTTCAGGCAAAAAGCCCTTTAGCAAGGCTATATAAGATCAACTGAATAAAACATAAATGTTTGATTAACAAACATTTATAGCAACAACTAACACATAAAAAAGGGTTACTCTTGATGAGTAATCCTTTTTATTTTATAACATAAAAGAAAATGTACTCATAATTCAATAATTTGCTGTCAACATATTTATAGCAATAAAACATTATAACTCTTTGAGCCAATCAGTAACTGATATAAGCAATAATATTGATGCTCTATTGAAAAAAGCATATACGATTCGTGTAAACAATTTGAAAACTAGTATTGAATTGGGCGAAGAAGCACTTGCTATAAGTCGAAAACTGAATAATAAAGAATTAATTGGCAGAAGTTTAAATGAGCTATCACTATTTTATATGATCAAGGGCGAGTATGTCCTATCAACAAAAATGGCAGAAGAGGCTATAAAACATTTCATAGAATTAAATGATGAAAAAGGAATAGCTGATGCCAAATACAACCTGGCAGGCATTTATTACAAAACTGACAATTTTCATCTTGGGCTTGTATTTCTTATCGATAGTTTAACAACCTACCTTAAATATAATGATTACCATAATCAGGCCAGAACATACAAATCATTGGGTACTGTTTATGAATATTTTGGAGATCAAAAGAATGCAATAAAGTCGTATGAAAGTTCTATAAAAGCAGCAAGAGTTGTTGGCGATAGTGCTTTAGAGTCAAATGCTTATAGTCCATTATCAGGAATTTATTTAAAACACAATAAAATAACAAAAGCAAATGATATAATTCAAAAAGCAATTACAATAAAAAAGCAAGCTGGTGATACGAGAGGTTTAGCATTTGCACTATATGGAAGAGCAAAAATATATAGCTATACAGGTGAATACCAAAAAGCAGAACAAGATTTCAAAGATGCTTTAAAAATACATCTTGATGCTGGAGAAAAACTGGGTACTGCCATGGCTTACAGAAAAATGGGAGAGTTATATATTAAAATACAAGAATTTAAAAAGGCAAAAACTATTTTAAAAAAGGCATTAAGAATAAGTGACGATTACAACATTGCAATAACACGTTTCAAGTCAAATTATCTATTATATCAAATTGCTAAACTGGAAAAAAACGATTCAGATGCCCTAAAATATCTAGAAAAATATTTCAAACAAAAGGAAACCGTAATTAACGCACAGACACTACAAGTAATAGAGAATTATGAGTTAATAACAAAAATGAAAGAACTTGAAAAGGAAGCTGAATTACAGAAGGAACGAGCTGAAATAATAGAAAAGAAAAACAGGGCTGAACATGCTTTCAAAATAAGACAAGAGTTCTTATCAACAATGAGTCATGAGATCAGAACACCTCTAAATGCAGTGATAACTATAAGCTCTCTCTTAAATGACAGATCTGATACAGAAGATCAACAACTTCTTAATTCTTTGAGATTTGCGGCTAATAATTTACTTCAAATAATAAATGACATTCTTGACTTTACAAAATTAGATTCAGGCAAAGCGAAACTTGAGATTCGTACATGTAATTTTTCAATGCTATTAGATAATTTAAAAAATATTTATGATAGTCTGGCAAAAGAAAAAGGGCTAAAATTATCTTTAAAATTTGATCCAAATCTATCACAGTACTACGAACTGGATGAAACAAAAATGTCTCAAATACTTGGCAATCTAATTAGCAATGCTATCAAATATACAGAGCAGGGAAAAGTAAATATCGAGGTAGATAAGATTGGAGGTAACAATCATTTTGATCAAATCATATTCAAGATTACAGACACCGGCGTTGGAATACTTCAAATACATCATGATGAAATTTTCGATAGCTTTTTCCAACCAGAATCAATCACAACAAGAAAACAAGGCGGATCAGGATTAGGATTAGCAATTGTTAAAAAGCTAGTTGAACTTCACGGCAGCAAAATACATTTAAAAAGTACCGTAGGAATTGGCTCAACCTTTTATTTTGAATTAACTGTAAAGAAGGGAACTCTTCCAGATAAAACTTCAACCAAAACACTTGACAAATTAAAAAACAAGAAAGTACTTCTTGCAGAAGATAACATGATCAATGCGATGGTAGCAACGAAACTACTTGCCAATTGGGGGATAATAACAGAACATGCTAAAAATGGCAAGGAAGCAGTTGAAAAATCAAGATCGCAACATTTCGATTTTATTCTCATGGACCTCCACATGCCTGAAATGAATGGATTTGACGCTACACTACAAATACGTCAAAAAGACAACTTGAATAATAAAACCCCAATTTTTGCTCTAACAGCTGATATCACCGCCGACCAACAAGAAGACTATATTGCATATTTTAATGGTTTTTTAAGAAAGCCAATTGAAATAGATCAGATGTACGATGTGATGATAAAAAGTTAAATAAAATACCATTATCTTGCCATTAAACAGTTGGTGTAAGGAATGCTCTCAATTCATTTGTCATCAATGTGATCTTTCTATGATCATAATCGAAACAAACCATACCAGTTTTGGCATGTGCAATTTCTTTGGTTTCCCCGTTTCTTTGGGTTGTGATCCTGTATAGAATATCAAAAGACCTATCAGTTACTTCATCTGCAAATAGTGTAACAGACAGTATATCACCATAAAAAGCCTCTCCTTTGTATACAATCATCACATCTGCCATAATAAGTGAATTACCACCAGCATGAAGTTCATCATACCCCGATTCTGCCAAAAACTGCATTCTAGCTTCATGAATTATGGACAAAACAGCATCATTACCTACATGCCCTCCATAATTAATATCTCCTATTCTGACTGGAATTAATGCAATAAATAATGATTTGTCAGTAGGATATTTTATTTTTACACGACCCATAATTATTAAAGTTTTCAACTTTCACCTATGAAGATAATTTGTATTGGCCGAAATTATAGCGAACACGCTAAAGAATTAAATAACGAAGTTCCCTCGGAGCCTGTTATTTTCATGAAACCTAAAAATGCATTGTTACTTCCGGAGAAACCTTTGTACTACCCGGAATTTACAGATGATCTGCAATATGAATGTGAGGTGATCATCAAAATCTCAAAGAACGGTAAATATATCCAAGAGCGTTTTGCGAGAA
>Ga0207134_1095_pt1 | contig 25900 bp, 18 predicted proteins | sample Alteio_BWMinHeat_12_FD_153527 | JGI IMG/M metagenome (GOLD analysis project Ga0207134, IMG submission 153527) | Enriched cells from forest soil in Barre Woods Harvard Forest LTER site, Petersham, Massachusetts, United States -... | ecosystem: Environmental > Terrestrial > Soil > Temperate forest >... | reverse complement strand
ATTGGGCGCGCGGTTCAGCTTGATCACTCAAGTGAGAAAGGGAAATACAGTGCCGAAGACTTACCCGGTGCATGCTCTGTCTGAGGCTCTTATCGCGTTAGGCCTCATTGCTCATGTGTCAGCCGAAGAGTTTGACGACGAATTTGAGAGAGACGTGGCGTCTGCTGACGCGATCTACCTCATCTGCGAGGCAAGGCGGGCTGCAAACGACGCATCCTTCAACATCCCATGGGCAACTTCGGTAGCCTCGCGACTGACTGCAGAACGGCGCCGTGCCGACGGCAAAGTGTCGCTCGATGACCTCAGAAAGCGCCTCAAGAAGGCGGAGGGCTATCTGGATGGGACCATTACCCCAGAAAGCCTTTAGGTTGCTCCCGCAATTTACGTTCAGAGATTTTTCGAACCAACAACTTCCGATTCAGGAGGGCGAGGAAGAACTGAGGGAGGAGGAGGAAGAACCGCTGATATGCCACGGACGGCAACCCACGCAACAAGCGACTACAACACGAGGAGATGTTGATCGAAGCCACGGCTGGGCTGGACACCTATCTCAAAGTGCTGAGGGTTTCGCAGCCCATTTTCTCTGGCGTCATTGTGAGCAGATGCGTCAACGCTTCAGTATTGGTGGCCTCAACGTACTTGGGTTACGAGTGCGTTGAGCTGACGGACCTCATCGGTGGACCGAAGCAACTAGAGGAGGAAATGGAGCGGCACTTGAGAGTGACTGGCTCCTTTTACGCCAACCTGCGCACATCTGCAGAGGTCCTGGAGCAGCTTCGCAAGAAGCTGTAGGTGCGAGAAGCATATCACCGCAATACAGAATCGCAAAGGGGCGCAACTGAGCGCCCCTTCGATAGACAGATCCTTTCAAGCTTTGCCAAACCCTGTACCCGCTCCACGAAGGCGCGAGTATGAGGTTTGACCCTTACTTGAAAGTGTAGAGATAGTAAACAAAGGCCGTTTTTTCAAACGGAGATGCCTCATGGCAGCAAATGACTTGTATTTTTTTGCCCTCGACGGACCAGGGTGGCGAAAAGGGCGAAAAGGACGTATCGCTCCAGACCCAAGAGAACTGAATGATTGGTTCCATGAACACCGACCGAAGTGGAAAGTAACGGTGTTCTTTGAGAAAGGGCGAAACTTTCCCAACTTCGGTGCCGAGGACGAGCTGGTCAAGGAACTCCATTGGATTGACCGGCATGCCATCGTGTTTTGCCGGCTGGCAAGTCTGAACAAGGTCGCTATGCGGCTCTGGAGTGAGTACCGTCACCTCGGCATCCTCAGCATCGTGGTAACCGCAACTCCCGAAGACGTGCCATTGGAAGCGGCACTCGAAGGGCTGGGCGTCATCGACGGCTTGCCGAGTTTGAATGCCGGAGTTCACCTTCTCTACAAAGGTGAGATTCGTCCGGCGGCGGAAGCCCTATATAGCGCCGCCAAGGACCAGCTCATCGGTATGAGTGAGTTGTAGTGCGGCGTAAAGTCTTTGCGATGAGCAGAAGAACCGTCGGGGAAGCGGCACCCCGATGGTTCTTTCTGCTCTCGTAGCTTTTTATTTTTTAAATGAGTTAATGAAAAACTGTCCTGTTTCTACGTATTCCTACCCTGGTGTAAAGCTGTCGGCAGCCGTATATTATCGTTAATATCCTTGCTAAGGAAACATGAGTTTCTATGCTCAATAAGCTCAACCTGTCTCAATCCGCTGAAGCATCTCTTTGTTCTCTCAGGCAATTCAACTTGAGAGACATTGGTATAGATCAACATCATTTTTTTATTGATATCAGCACCAGTTTTGACAGTTTGCCTTTAGATGTTTATGAGAAAAGGCGACAACAAGTCGTTTATTTAAAGAATAAATTTCCTAGCCAACAAATGGTCTTGAATAAATTTCTGCCGGATTATTTTTCTTTAAAAGTTGCTCTGGGCAACATAGGAAATTTGATTTCTCTTTTAACCGCTCAAGAACTCAAAGAGCTAGAACGACTGGGCGAAACGCGTCACCGAACTATCGCCAGATTTGATGTGTGGTTAGACGGAATGGCATCACCACAAATTAAAAGAATAGCTGCAGGCAGCTTTATGCAAAAAACTACTGCTGCGTCAGACTTGCGCTCATTGCCTCGCTTCTTTTCGGAAATGTCTGAGCAGCTTGCCAATCATATTAGCTTTCGACAGCTTTGTAGATATGTTGCCTTAATGGTTAAAAACTTAAACCCCGCAGTACACCGGTTAAAACTGACTGTACATCAAGTATCCGTTCATGTGAAGAGAAATCAACCATTTCATCTTCCTGACGGCATACATCAGGATGGCGCTGATTATATTGTATCCGCAATTCCAATTATCCTACAGAATGTAGCCACCCCAATCAGCACAGTTTATGATTTAAACGAGAAACCAATACATACGACTAAACTTAAGATTGGTGACGGAATATTTCATGATGACAGAATTTATAAACATAGCGTGTCATCCTTATACACCACTGCCGATTCTGGCAAAAGGTGTACTTTGGGATTTGATGTTGAATTACTGTAGTGCGGGCAATTGGGATCCCCTTTTCGCTTGATTATTTTTTGCTCTTATTTTTGGTTTAGGACATGCCGCAGAGAAGGCTCAAGATCTGGATACTGAAATTGATAGCCGGAGGCTTGTAATTTAGCCGGTATAACGTTTTGTCCACTTATAAGCAATTCATCGGCCATAGCGCCAAACAACATTCTTAATCCAAATGATGGAATAGGAATTAAAGTAGGTCGGCAAAGTACTTTGCCCAGTACCTTGGTAAATTCCTGATTAGTCACCGCATGTGGTGACACAACATTTACTGGGCCGGTAAGAGTATTATTAGTAAGAGCATGATAAATTGCGCCTGTCACATCGTCAATATCAATCCAGCTCATATATTGCTGACCATTGCCGATAATACCCCCAGCGCCCAATTGAAAAGGCAAAAGCATTTTCGACAGCGCGCCACCATGTTTGCTTAATACGACACCGAAGCGCATGTTTACTACTCTTATACCTAGCGAGGCCGCTTTGTTTTGTGTTTGCTCCCACTGTGCACATAAGTTGGCTAAAAATCCATCTCCCTTACTGCTTTGTTCGTTAAGACTCTCATTATTACGATTGCCATAATAGCCAATAGCAGAAGCGCAAATTAATGTTTGTGGACGGCGCTGAATTTTTGCCAGAGCTTGGTAGAGCAGATTAGTACCATTAATCCTGCTCTCTTTAATGTGCAACATTTTTTCTTCTGTCCATCGCTCAGCGATACTTTCTCCAGCCAAATGTACAACCGCATTTAATGACAGATTATCAAGCTTTTTTGCCAATTCATCTTCATCATCAAGGCCGCGTAGACTTAAGGGAATCACTGTATGTCCTTGGCTGCTTGGAGCAGATGAAGATGACTTATAGCGAGGCAACGGCGGCGTTGAACCGTCGGCCTGACGAGCGTCTATATGCGTGGAGGCAGCAGCGTATGCCTTACTCTGCTGTGGCAACGAAGACGACGGAATGCTTAAAAAGGTTGCTAACTGAGAACCAATCAGCCCGCTGGCGCCAGTAACAAGTACTTTCATCCTTATTTCCCTCAATTTATTACAGTTATTGACAACGAGAGCATGATTTATTAGCAATATGCTAAGTTTACTGTGGAATAAGTTATTAGAAAGACATGAAAACTCAGATAGAAGAAAATATAGAATTGGGAATAAAAGCTCTGCAGGAGCATAAATATGACGAAGCAGAGGCCATATTTCGCCAGGCGGTAGAGAAGGCTGAAAAAGCAAGTAATGAACTTTTGTTAGCCACCTGTTTGAATAATTTAGGTGAAACGTGGTTTCAGCAAGGCTCGTTTGATCAAGCAGAAATATATTATAGACGGGCTCTAGAAATCAGGCGTAAACAGCTATCTCCAGCGCATGAAGATATTGTCACTAGTTTGAATAACCTTTCCGCTACCTATTTCTTTCAGCATAAATATAGGCTTGCTAAGCCTTTGTGCGAGCAATTATTGGCCACTTATAAAATCGTGCTTGGCAAAGAGCATCCGGAAGTAGCCACATGTTTAATTAATCTGGGTTTGATTGCTATGGCTGAAGGCAAATTGGGAAACGCCGAAAGACGCTTTGCTGAGGCTAATGCTATTCGCCAGGCTTCTTATGATCCAATGGATGTTTTAGTTGGCAATAGTCTCGGCCATCTTGGCAATCTTTACTTTGAGCAGAGCCGTTATGATGAGTCTAGCGAGACGCTAAAAAAAGCGTTGTTTGTTTTGGAGAGGCAGCTTAATCCAGATGATCCCGACCTGGAAAAAATTGTGAGTAAATTGAGCTATTCTCTTGAAAAACTGGGCAAGTTTAGCGAATTGGAGGAGCTCTATCCGCGTCTTGTCAGCCTGACTGAAATAAAACTAGGCCCCGCACATTCAGAAGTAGTTAAGTATTTAGAAAAGCTTGCTCATATATATCTTAAGCAAAAAAAATACGAGGAGGCAGAAAGGATTTTTCAACGTCTTTTGTCCATGAAAAAACGTGCCTTTGGTGATGGGCACTCGGAGGTGGCTGATCAGCTGACCAATCTCGCTTTAGTGCAAGAATCAATGGGACGCCTCGCTCAGGCAGAAACATTATTGTTGCAAGCCTTAAATGTCTATGAGAATTACAAGCGAAAAGAAGGGACTGGTCGACAGCCAACTATTACTAAATATTTTGACGCCATAAAAAACCTGGCCTTATTTTATGATCGCGATAGACGTTTAATTAAAGCTGAAAAGCAATGGCAACAGCTTTTACAAATGGTTGAGCCACAAGCACGCCTGCATCCACATATTTTGCTTGAAGTTTATGAAAGATTAGCGATCTGTTGGGCCACGCAAAGTAAAGTGAATGAAGCGCAGGCTTTATTGCAAAAAGCTCTGAAATTTATTGAAGAGAATACTAATAATAGTTTCGCCAAAATCACGCCTGCTGAATGCAAATTGAAGGAAGGAGCAATACTAACTCAATTGGCCAATATATTAAAAGCGGAAGAAAAGTATACCGAAGCCGAGACGCATTATCAAAATGCTTTGAGTATTCTTATGAAGTCCTTAGGGCCGGATCATCCTGATCTGGTGCCTGCATTGGAAAGTTATGCCGATTTGCTCAGCCGAACTTATCGCGAAGAAGAAGCCGAACATATGCTAGCCTGTGCTCGCGGATTAGAGAAAAAGGCTTCATGAAGCTTAATTTAAATGTTAATTAGGCTTGCTTATCAGCGAGCATATTTGCCAAAGGCTTAGAATAATGAAAGATAGTCTAATTGTCAAAACAGCACAGGAAAACAATACTAGCAACAAATTTACTATGAGTGCAAAAAGAGACTTAAAATTCGAAAATAAGCGCCTTTTACTTATAGTCTCAATATTAATTGGTCTTATTGGTCTTGGCTTTCTATTTGCGCAAGCATATAGCTATATCAATCAAACTAAACTCGCTCAACAAACTAAGCGCGTAGGTGAAGCAGTACCAGTGACAGTCGCGACGGCCAAAGTGGCCACACTGCCTCTGGAGATAAGAAATATTGGTAATGTTGAAGCGTACTCAATAGTTAACGTTATTGCTCAAGTCGGTGGGCAGCTTACTGATGTCTATTTTAAGCAAGGGCAATATGTCAAAAGGGGTGATTTGTTATTTCAAATCGATCCCAGGCCCTATGAAGCACAACTAGCACAGGCTGAAGCAAATGTGGCTCGTGACAAATCACAAATTAATTCAGCACTAGCCAATCTCGATAAAGATAAGGCTTCTGTCCGACAAGCCCAGGCAAATCTAGAAAAGGACCTCGCTTCGCAAAAATATGCCGATGTGGAAGTGCAGCGTTATTTTAACCTTGTCAAAGAAGGTGCTGTCTCTCATGAACAATCGGATCAAATGAAAACCAATTCCGAAACCGCTAAGGCAACTGTAAATTCAGATAATGCTCTAGTAGAAAATGCCAAAGCAATAATTGACTCTGATCTGGCGGCAGTGTTGACAGCCAGAGCCAATCTCAAGGCAGATCAAGCGGCAGCGGATAATTTGCGCATACAATTGGGATTCACCAAAATAATTTCGCCAGTGAATGGGATTACTGGAGCACTGAATGTCTATCAAGGCAATGTTGTGCGCGCTAACGACACTACTGCGCTTGTTGCTATTAATCAGATCCAGCCTATTTATGTAACATGTTCAGTGCCAGAAATTTATTTGCCAGCCGTAAGAGCTTCCATCGACGAAGGCACTATAAAAGTTAGTGCGCGAGTTGGCGGTGACAAAAAGGACACTGTTTCTGGTGGGACATTGACATTTATCGACAATAATGTTGATAAAACAACCGGTACCATTAGATTACGCGCTACTTTTCCCAATGATAATAAACTTTTATGGCCAGGTGAATTTACCGACGTTATAATTACTTTGCCTGGTGCCAAGCCACAAATAGTTATACCAACCAGCGCTGTGGTCAACGATCAGCAAGGACAATCAGTTTTTGTTGTCCGCTCAGATAACACCGTTGATTTAATTACTGTTATGGTTGACCGTACTCATGGCGATAACTCTATAGTTTCTGAAGGACTTAAGGAAGGCGATATTGTAGTGATTGATGGGCAGCTCAAACTCCTGCCTGGTTCTTTAGTCAGCATTACACAATCGCCTGCCGAAATTAAGAATTAAAGCAGTGAATATTGCCTCTCATTTCATTTTGCGTCCGGTCATGACCACGCTACTCATGATTGCTTGTGTGATTTTTGGTGTTATAGGTTATTTCAATTTGCCGGTTAGCGATTTGCCGAGCGTAGATTTTCCTACCATCATGGTTCAAGCTGCTTTACCAGGAGCGAACGCTGATACTATGGCTAGTGCGGTAGCCACCCCGCTTGAACGTCAGTTTTCTAATATTGCTGGCTTGGAAAATATGAATTCTACTTCGGCTATGGGTACTGCGCAAATTACATTGCAATTTGACATTAATAGAAATATTGATGGAGCGGCTCTCGATGTGCAAACAGCAATTGCAGCCGCTAAGCCATATTTGCCCAGCAGTATGCCCACACCGCCCAGTATTAGAAAGGCGAACCCCGCTGATGCCCCCATTATTTATCTTGCCCTAAGTTCACGCACCTTGCCTCTATATAAAGTAGATGAATTTGCCGAAAATCTTTTTGCTCAAGGCATATCTATGGTTCCAGGTGTTGCCCAAGTGCAGGTTTTTGGTTCGCAAACTTTTGCTGTTCATGTGCAAGTAAATCCAGATAAACTTTCTGCTGCCGGCATTGGCATTGATGAAGTTGTCTCCGCAGTTAAGAATGCTAATGTCAATACACCCACTGGCACCCTTTATGGCCCAACAAAAAAATGGGACATTAAGGCAAATGGTCAACTTTATAATGCTGAAGCGTACCGCCCAATAATAGTCACTTACCGTAATGGTGCTCCTGTTCGTTTGTCAGATTTAGGCAAAGTAATCGACAGCGTACAAAATGACAAAATAGCCAGCTGGTATATCAAGTCGCGCGCTATTATCCTTGCTGTGCAAAGACAACCAAATACAAATACAATTCAAATAGCAGATAGCATTTATAAGTTATTACCGAAATATGCGGCTGTCATGCCTGCTCAAGTAACACTTAATATTATGTATGACCGTTCGCAGTCTATTCGCTCTTCGGTAAACGATGTTCAATTGACTTTCCTTGTCACATTGAGTTTGGTTATACTGGTTATCTTTTTATTCTTAGGCAATATCTCGGCCACTATCATAGCCAGCCTTGCTTTGCCTGTTTCAATATTAGGCACGCTGGCTGTCATTCGTTTGCTTAACTTTAGCTTGAACAATCTTTCTTTGATGGCATTGACGCTTGCCGTTGGCTTTGTTGTTGATGACGCTATTGTTATGCTCGAAAATATTGTCAGACATAGAGAAAAAGGAGAAAAATCGATAGAGGCCGCCTTACGCGGCTCGAGTGAGATTAATTTCACTATCATTTCTATGACACTATCTCTGGTGGCGGTATTTATTCCTGTTTTGTTTTTACCTGGCTTAATCGGTCGCATCTTTAATGAATTTGCCGTCACTATTAGTGTTGCTATTTTATTCTCTGGTGTAGTTTCACTAACTCTAACTCCCATGCTTTGTAGCCGCTTTCTGTATATACCACAGACAGGTGCGGATCAAAAGAACAATAATGGTATAGTTGCTTGGGTGCACACATTTGCTGAGCGAGTGTTTAAGAAGGGATTATCCTCTTATGCCTGGTCTCTGACTATTTGTTTGCGGCATAAGCGTCTTGTCATACTAGCCTTTGTTTTGATGGTAGCAACCACGATATTTTTAATGTATATCGTGCCAAAAGGATTTTTGCCCAGCGAAGATATCGGACAGATCTTTGGCATGACAGAGGCTGCCCAGGGAATTTCTTTCGAAAATATGACTGCCCATCAAAACGCATTAGCAGAAATTGTATCGCAGGATCCGAATGTCGTCAGTTTTATGTCTAGTATCGGTGCTGGCGGCCCTAATTCTGCTTCTAATAGCGGACGAATTTTTATTGTGCTTAAGCCCAAAAAGCAAAGGCAACTTAAAGTAGATGATATCATCCAAGAATTACGCAAGAAGACAAGCCATGTTCCAGGTATCAAACTATACTTGCAGAATATGTCAGCTATTAGAATCGGCGGACAATTAACCAAGGCTATGTATCAATTTTCATTGAATAGCCCCAATATTGTGGCATTATATGCTGCCTCTAATATGCTAGAAACGAAGCTAAAAAAATTACCTGATCTAATCGATGTTAATTCCGACCTGCAAGTAAAAAATTTGCAAGTTAATGTCGATGTTGATAGAGAAAAATGCTCCCAGCTTGGCGTGACAATGAGCCAGGTGGAAGACGCTTTAAACAGTGCCTATTCTGCTAGGCAAGTATCAACTATATACGCACCCAACGATCAATTTTGGGTTATCGTTGAAGTTGAGCCGCGTTTTTATCGTCAGCCTTCTCTTTTGAATCGTCTTTATTTGCGCACTGGTGATGGTACCTTGGTTCCGCTTTCTACCTTTGCCAAAATTAGTAGTGGAGTAGGACCATTGCTCGTCAATCATTTGGGACAATTCCCTTCTGTCACAATATCTTTCAATCTCAAACCGGGTGTTTCTTTAGGACAAGGAGTTGATGAAGTAAAAGAAGTAGTAGCAAAAGCCGGGTTGCCAGCTGATGTAACACCTAGTTTTCAAGGCAATGCGCAAATGTTTCAATCATCTCAAGCTGCTATGGGTTTGCTTTTATTCATTTCAGTAGTGGTAATCTACATAGTGCTTGGCATTCTTTATGAAAGTTATATCCATCCAATTACGATACTTTCTGGTTTGCCCTCTGCTGGCTTAGGGGCCTTGCTGGTGCTGCTTATATTTCATGTAGAACTTACCATATATGGCTTTCTTGGTTTAATTTTGCTGATAGGTATTATCAAGAAAAATGCCATAATGATTATCGATTTTGCCCTTGAGTGTGAGCGCAACGAGCATATGCCTCCTGATGAAGCTATTTATAAAGCTTGTCTGACCAGATTTAGACCAATCATGATGACGACTCTAGCTGCTATGATGGGCAGTCTTCCTATTGCAGTTGGACTTGGTTCTGGCTCAGAAGCCAGGCAACCTTTAGGCTTGACTGTTACCGGTGGACTTTTAGTTTCGCAAATAGTTACTCTCTATATCACGCCAGTATTTTATCTTTATTTAGATCGCTTGCAAAAATTTGCTATTAAAACCTGGTATCATTACCTCCCTCCGCGTGAACCAATATAATCATGAATTTATCGCGCATTTTTATTGTTAGACCAATCATGACCTCACTGGTCATGTTTGCATTTATTATTTTTGGTTGGATTGCTTATAGAACTCTCCCAATAAGTGATTTACCAAATGTTGATTTTCCTACCATATTAGTTACAGCTACAGTGCCGGGGGCTAATCCAGATACCATGGCTTCCGCTGTGGCAACGCCTTTAGAGAAACAATTCGCTACTATTGCCGGATTGAATTCTATGAGTTCACAAAGCGCCTTGGGTTTAACTGAAATTACTTTGCAATTTGATTTAAGCCGCAATATAGATGGCGCTGCTTTAGATGTACAGGCAGCAATTACTGCTGCTTCGAAGCAATTGCCGCCGCAAATGATTACGCCACCTACTTTTAGCAAGGTCAACCCAGCTAATCAACCCATTCTTTATCTTGCTCTAAGTTCACCAACTATGCCTTTATATCAGGTAGATGACTATGCTGAGACTTTAATTGCGCAAAGAATTTCTCGTGTTTCTGGTGTTGCCCAGGTGCAGGTAAACGGCTCACAAGTTTTTGCTGTGCGTGTACAAACAAATCCAGAGAAGCTTGCTTCTTATAATTTAGGTATTAGTGATATTTCAAATGCTGTTACGGGTAGCAATGTTAACATGCCGACCGGAACACTCTATGGCAAGTTTCAAGCTTTTACTGTTCAAGCCAACGGACAATTATTTCACGCCGATAATTATAAGCCAATCATTGTTACTTATCGCAATGGCTCACCAATACGCATAAAAGATGTAGCTAATGTCATTGATAGTGTGCAAAATGACAAAACACTTGGTTGGTATAATGGCACACCTGGAATTATTTTAGCGGTCATGCGACAACCTGGCACTAATACCATTCAGGTAGTAGATGCGGTAAAAAAACTTTTGCCTGATTTTAAAGGAATGATGCCGGCTAATGTTCATCTCGATATTCTTTATGATCATTCACAGGCGATTAGAAATTCTGTCCATGATGTGCAATTCACTTTGTTATTAACCGTATTTTTAGTTGTCGGAGTTATTTATCTATTTCTCGGCAATATTTCAGCCACCGTCATTCCCAGTGTCGCTTTACCAATTTCTATTATCGGCACTTTTGCGGCCATGCATTTGCTTAATTTCAGCCTCAATAACCTAACCCTCATGGCTCTCACACTTTCTGTTGGTTTCGTTGTTGATGACGCTATTGTAGTTTTAGAAAATATTGTCCGTCATATGGAAATGGGCCTAAATCCTTTCGAGGCAGCCTTGATTGGTTCTAAGGAAATAGGCTTCACTGTTTTATCCATGACATTGTCGTTAGTAGCGGTATTTATTCCGGTACTATTCATGCCCGGTGTAGTGGGACGCTTGTTTTGTGAATTTGGCATAACTATAAGCGTAGCTATTTTAATTTCTGGTTTTATTTCTTTAAGCCTAACTCCTATGCTATGCAGCAAATGGCTGCGCAAAGCGGAAGCCCACACCATGGGAAAACCAGCGAAAATGGCGCGTGGTGCTTTTGATGTTGTGCTAAAAGGTTATGAGCAACTATTGCACCTTGCTCTTGCGCATCGCCGCCTTGTCATCTGGGCTTTTGTCATTATGGTTGTTTTGAATGGTCTCATTTTTATCTTCATGCCCAAAGGTTTCCTGCCGAGCGAAGACACTGGACAAATTGTAGGTATTACTCAAGCACCAGAAGGAATTTCTTTTACTGATATGGTGCGCCATCATCAAATGCTTTCCAAAATCATAGAGCAAGACCCCAACGTGCAATCTTATATGTCTAGCATTGGTACAGGCAATGGTGTCAATAGTCCTAATCTTACTCTAAATTCCGGACGCTTTCTTATAGTCTTAAAACCTGGAAGTGAAAGAAAACTTTCTGCTGATCAAGTAATTGAAGAATTGCGAGAAAAATTAAAAACTACCCCTGGTATTGAAATTTATTTACAGAATCCACCCACTATTAGTATTGGTGGACAAGTAACAAAAGCGATTTATCAAGTTACTTTATCTAGCCCGAGCATGGGAGATTTAACTACTAGCGCGCAAGCGATGCTAAAGCACATGGAAAGTATGCCTGAGCTGCAAGACGTAAATTCTGACCTGCAAATAAATGATTTGCAAGTAAATATAGATGTGGACAGGGACAAATGCTCACAATTAGGTGTGACGATGTCTGAAGTGGAAGATGTTTTAGATAGCGCTTATTCAGCCAGACAGATTTCGACAATCTATGCTGCTACTAATGAATTTTGGGTGATTATTGAAGTGGAGCCGCGCTTTTATCGCAATCCCCATGTGCTCAATAGATTGTATGTGCGTTCAAATACTGGACAATTAGTACCGTTATCCACCATCGCTTCTATTAGAGAGGGCGTTGGCCCTTTGCTTATTAGTCACTTGGGTCAATTTCAATCAGTAACATTATCATTTAATCTCAAGCGCGGGGCGTCTTTAAGTCAGGCAGTGGAACAAATAAAGAAAGCGGCAGCGGCAGTTGACGCATCTTCTGTAACGCTAACCTTTCAGGGTATTGCGGCAGAGTATCAAAATTCATTGCAAGGACTCTGGGCACTGTTGGCAGTGGCAATATTTGTTATTTATATTGTGCTTGGTATTTTGTATGAAAGCTTTATTCATCCTTTGACCATATTATCCGGCTTGCCTTCCGCTGGACTGGGAGCATTACTGATTCTGCTTTTATTCAATATGGATTTAAATATTTATGGCTATCTGGGATTAATCATGCTCATTGGTATTGTAAAGAAAAATGCCATCATGATGATTGACTTCGCTCTTGATGCGCAGCGTACACAAAAAATCAGCGCCGAAAAAGCTATTATCCAAGCGGCTTTAATACGCTTTCGTCCTATCATGATGACCACTATGGCTGCTCTTATGGGAGGCATACCGATTGCTTTAGGCTTAGGTGCTGGTGCTGAATCCAGACAACCGTTAGGTTTAACTGTTGTCGGTGGACTACTTTTATCGCAAACAGTCACTTTGTTTATTACGCCAGTTTTTTATATTTATCTTGATGCTTTCCAGAATAAATTCTTCAACAAAAATGAAAAACCGATTTAAGAGCGATACTAAAGATACTAAGCTGTGTAATTTCAATTAAGCGTTCTTATTTACTCTATAATCCTGCAAAACTCTGGCAATTTGCAAAATAGTTGCCAAAGAAGCACCAGCATAATTAGCGTTTTCATAACGTTGAAGTTGATTCTCATGCATACCTAACTGCTTAGCTAACTCTTTTTGTGTAAGGTTATGGGCAATCCGCCATTTCACAAGTGACTCAGGGATATTTTCTAATAGTCTAAGGTCAGGCAATTTTTTCTTACCTGCTTTAGTTTCCTCGTATTCCTTTATTTGTTTTTTTAAACTGTGTATTTCTTGTTCAATACTATGCAATTGTTCTTGGTATACCCATTTAGGAGTATTGGGGACTGGATTTGAACGCAATAAGCGAAGATTCTCCTCCCAATTAACTAAAAGCCTTCTGGTTATTTTGTATTGTTTTTCATTCTTTATCATAATTATTTCTCAAGTATTATTTTTATTAGACCTTTAGCATTCCCATCTCTATCTTTTTGCCATTCCGTAACATAATCAAAATAAAAAGGCGGTTCTGGTAAACGCATAAAAATATCGCCCAAATATTTTTCTTTTCGTCCTGCTTTATCTCTAAGAAACATCTTTAGCTCTGAAGTAGGCAATATTCCTTCCGGCTCCCAACAAAGATCATAGTCATTTGGGAATTTTTCATTCGTTATGAAGCTCCCGTTCAAATAAACTTGCTTACAGCCGCACTGCCTTAATAGTGACAAAATTTTTAGCAATCCGCTAAATAAATGACTACGTCTTGGATTGTAAGCAAAATGCTTTGCTAATTCCTTTATGGTAGTTCGATATATCCCTGGTGGCAAATTACCATTATGATCAAAGGGTGGTATCATAATACCATCATATTGTTGGGTAGTGGCTTTGTCAAGCTGTTGCTTGTAATTGCATGAAGCCGATCTTTGTTATCAAGTGTTCGTGCGGTACCTCCGCTAGCTGCGCTAACTTCTAAGCTGCGATTTAATGTGCGGGAATTGGATAGAAAGTACTTAATGTCAACGCTTGTTCTTTAATCTCATGCCTTGAAACAGTTATCAAGTAAGCAAATCTTGCCATTAAGCAACCTTCTGATGATTTTCCGCAACCTTAACTGTATGTAAGCTATGGCTTGATTTAGCACACCAAGAATGACAAGTTGAAACCAGTTGCGTCCCGAATTTTCCAAACACACGAACAACCCAGAGTCCCCATATATCAATCACAATCGAACACTCTTATTTGCTTCGGCGATACGGAGTGGTTGACACGTTGCAGCGTTTGCAACCGTGACTGATATGGGGATGAGCACCGCAGAAAGGATTTTTCGATGTCAGGCAATCATGTCGCCTCTACCAACGCCATCCAGATGATTACCCCTGATGATGGTAGGGGGACCGTCGCCCCTCGAGGTGCCTTCACCAAGGTCAGCATCAAGTTCGTCCAGCTTGGAGAGCTCGACCCTGATGAATTTGTGGCCGTCTTTGGGCAGATCTTCGGTTTGCAAATGCACGATGGCAAGGTTAACGGGCCCCATCTCCTGCGATTGTTATATCGAAACGGGCCTCGTGGTCTACCCGCGGCAGAAATCGAGTCCGCCCGGGGGGTGTTTGTGGCCATTGATGACTCTATAATTCTGCCCGGTGTGCCGCGTATGCCCCGATGCTGGGGCACTGTGGCCCTGGCTCGGGACGACCAGAGTCTGTCCACCCAGCTCGGATTCACTCAAGACCCATATTACTGGGCAGAGTTACTCGGGTTATGGATTTACCCAAATCTGGAGAATGATCTCCGAGCCCTGTTCTTGTGGCATGTTTTCACAAAGATTCAAGCAGATGCGAACGCCCTTGGGTATCCGCGCGCGATTTACCACCGGGTCGCGCAGGGGGCAGAAAATCCTATGGCGGCGGTGCCCGCGGATGGGCTCAATATCGCGCACAAGTCGTGCGGAAATGTTGTGATTGAGCCGCCGACCCCGGGCGACGCGATCACACAATCTGTTTTCCGCGCGCTGATCAGTCCCAAATCTAGCGCGGTCAAGACAGTCAAACGCCATCGCCGCGCCCTGATTCTGCCTAAGGACCAGGCGCATGACAAAAACGGTCAAGTTGCTTCATAGTCGTCGCACGGCACGCGGTGTGTTGTCAGATAGACGTGCGGACCTGCCGGCCGGGTCGGCAGGTCTCACTTCGCTGGATTTCGTGCTGGCTATGCTGTGTAGGTTATCGTAATACCGACATTGCGGTCAGCGTCCCTGGATCGATTGACACTCGCGTCGCCGAATTACAATCAGCGGCTTACACAAGAAAGGAACGAGACTCATGTCTAATTCCCCGAACGTAAGTGAAAGCACCGGCGGCGAAAATCCGCCTGCTATCAAGATCATCACATTGGCTGAATTGGACGCTGTCCAATTGAGTCGTCTATGTGAATCGATCTTGGATGGAGAAACATCTCTAGGAGGAGCTTATCGATTCACCGGTGGCACGCGTGAGCACCTGGAGGTGCTCCTGTTGAGCGGGCTGCCCCACATGCGTAAGCCCGAGCACGACTTCGCCGATCCGCACCAGACCTACCTGGCGATGGATGGGACTGATAGGTGCTGGGCCACCGTCGGTCTCTACCCGCTCAGTCTGAGCTCGCCCATCCAGCTCGACTTTAGCAGCGACCTTCACTACTTCGGCATGCTCATTGGTATGTGGGTGCACCCAGATGCCGGAGAAGGGCTCGCCGCGGGCCTTCGTTACCGCGTTCTGAGACGCGTCCAGGGTTATGCTAATAAACATAGATCGGAATGCGCAGTTTACCACTTCGCCCCGATCGGAGTGCCGAATCCCCTAGCGGGATTATCGCTGCCCGCGCTGAATATGTCTCACAGCCAGAGAGGCGTGAAAGAGGACGCCGGCGGAGAAAGATATTCGGTTTTTCGGACGCTTATTGTGCCAGGGCGGCGAAGTAAACTCGCCAACATAAACAATGCTTAGCCCAAGGCATAAGGAGGATTGTTGTCGAAAAGAGTAGGGACTTGTCAGACTGTCCGGCAGGTCCCTGCTCTTTAATTCTTTTTGTTGTTATAGCTACTTTTTAGCTTATTCTCATTATATATAGATCTCTCAGTGTAAAATCATATTGGTCAGACTGATAGCGAATTGGTATAGATTTTATGGAACGTTTTCCAGCTTTAACGCGCGCCCGGCTTAAGCAATTAGCCGGCGATATGAAAGCGCTTATTTATCGGGAAGTAAAACCTATTGATAAGCTCCTCATGACTGGACCCATTACTGATCGCATTAATTATGACGCGGCCATCAAACATACTTTTAAACCAGTCAAATTAGGGCACAGACTTGGTCCGCAATGGTCTACTTTCTGGTTTCAAGCGGAAGTTGCAGTTCCGCCAGAATGGGCAGGCGAAAGAGTTGATTTACTTTGGGATTCTCAATCTGAAGCAACTTTGTGGATAAATGGCAAACCATGTCAGGGTCTAAATTTCCCTTACGGTGAAAGACCAGATGCTGTCCTTACACAAAAAGCCTCAGCTAATGAGAAATTTTCTTTTTATGTGGAGATGGCTTGCAATACATATTATGGTGTGTGGCTCGAGCCTAAGTCCCCGCATGCAGAACCATTTTCATTGGAGCGCTGCGAGATAGGATTATTTGATCCTTTAGCCTGGGAAATATATTTAGACTTTGTTGTTTTGCAAGAATTAGAAACTGAATTAATCACTGACAACGGTCCAAGTGATCTGCCCTTTGCCGGACAATTACTTTTTGAATTAAATCGTTTTGCTAATGAATATGATTTGACGGACAGAAAAACTTGGGCCAAAGCACAAAAGATTTTAAAAGAATTATACAAATGCCATAATCCTAGTGTTACCCACACAGTGTTTGCCGCTGGACATGCGCATCTTGATACAGCATGGTTATGGCCAATCTCTGAAACATATAGAAAATGCTTGCGCACCTGGACAAATCAATTAGCAATTATGGATGCCTACGAGGATTATAAATTTGCCTGCTCGGCTGCTTTCCATTATCAAATTATGAAAGACCGACATCCAGAAATATATAAGCAAGCTCAAAAAAAGGCAAAGGCAGGACAATGGATTCCTGTTGGTGGCACCTGGATTGAGCCTGATTGTAATTTGCCTTCTGGTGAGTCGCTAGCACGGCAATTTATTTATGGACAAAGATTTTTTGCAAAAGAATTTGGCAAACGTTGCCGCGAATTTTTCAATCCTGATGTTTTTGGCTACAATGGTCAATTGCCACAAATTATGAAATTATCAAGCATCGATAATTTCATTACGGTCAAACTGCATGAAAATGAGTTGAATAAGCCAAATTATCATACATTCTTTTGGCAAGGCATTGATGGCTCGCAAATACTCACCCATTTTCCGCCACTGCGCTTTTTTAATGTGCCAGCTACTGTTAATAATATGCGCGATGTTCTTAAACGCTTCCGTGATCATGATCGCTCCCAATGTTCTGTTGTTCTTTATGGGCATGGAGATGGTGGTGGCGGACCGACTAAAGAAATGATAGAAAGATTGAGGCGTTATAAAGATCTGCAAGGATTGCCAAAAACACAGATGGCTGCTCCGCAAACTTTCTTTGACGCTATCAGCCCAATAGTGGATGAATTACCTAAACAAATCGGTGAGATTTATTTTGAATATCATCGTGGTACTTATACAAGCCAAGCCTGGATAAAAAAAGCGAACCGCAAAGCAGAATTTCTTTTGCATGATATTGAATTTTTAGCAAGCCTGGGCTTGAAGACAAAAAATGCTAAATATCCAGAAGAAGAGTTGAATAGGCTCTGGAAATTATTACTTCTCAATCAAATGCATGATATTTTGCCAGGCAGTTCGATTGAATTAGTCTATAAAGATGCTATTAAAGATTTTGCTGAGATTGAATCTTCAGGCGACAAACTAAAAGAAAGTGCTCTTGCAGTTCTTGCTGGTAAGCCTATAAACACAACTTCTTTTGATCGTCAGGAAGTATGCAAAACACCAAGAGGCAAATTAGTTATTGCCAATGTGCCTAGTTATGGTGTGGGAGAAATAATTGATTATGAACAGATAAATGACAGTCAGATACATATTAAACAAGCCTTTATCCCTCCTAGTGTAATAGGGCGCAATAACAAGATTATTCTGGAAAACGCCCACCTTCGCGCTACATTTAATCGCAGTGGGGATTTAGTAAGCCTAATAGAGAAACATTCAGGACGCGAAACACTTACGGGTCCGGCTAATCACTTGCAAATATTTTCTGACAAGCCGGCTGTTTATGATGCCTGGCAATTGGAGCTCTATCATTTAGAAACAGTAAAAGATTGCGAGCCTGCCCATACCTATTCTATTCTATCCGATTTGGCTTCTAATCCCACATCCTCATCAAGCACTGCTCGATCCCATCTTCCCAGGCAAGCTAAGTCACCTGCTTCTAAAACTAATATTGAAAATAAATCTTCGAAAGAAAAGCTGTCGTCTTTGCGAGCTGAGATAAAATTTGCCCGCAAGATTGGTAAAGATAGTGCAATGACACAAACAGTACGCCTTGATGCTGGGTCGCGACGACTGGAATTCCATTGCAGTGTTGATTGGCATGAAGAACATAAGGTATTGAAGGTACTTTTCCCTGTCAATGTGCAGGCAATGGAAGCGACTTATGAAATACAGTTTGGGGCTTTACAGCGCCCGACACATTTTAATACGCCTTATGACATGGCAAAATTTGAAGCATGTGCGCACAAATGGGTAGATCTTAGCGAACATGGTTTTGGCGTAGCCCTTTTAACAGAATCCAAATATGGCTACAGCGTATTTGGCAATGAAATGCGCATTACACTTTTGCGAGCACCGAAACTTCCTGATGATAAGTCTGATATGGGGCAGCATCAATTTAGCTACGCCATTATGCCTCATACTGGCACCTGGCAAGAAGCAGGTGTGGTCGCGGAAGCGTACAAGTTCAATGTGCCTATTCTTTTTGGAAAGGAATTCGAGAAAAAGTCAGGAAAGGACAATATATCAACATATACTCCCCATTCGTTCTTCTCAATAAACGATCCTAATTTAGTGATAGACACAATAAAGAAAGCGGAAGATTCGCAAGCTATTATTGTTAGATTCTATGAGTGTCACGGCGCCCGTGGCACTGCCAAACTTAAAACAAGCCTGCCTTTCACCTACGCTACTTTCTGTAATTTGCTAGAAGATGATTTAGGAACAGCTAGTATTATTAATGGCGAACTTGAAATACCCTACATGCCTTTTCAAATAATTTCAGTCAAACTCATCTAAAGTTCGTGCTGACGCATAAGCATTAACGCATAAAATAAAAAGGAATAATTATGACCACAAATGTGAAAACAAAAGTACAGGGCATCCGTGTTGAGCAATACGGCGGACCAGAGGTGATGAGATTCTCCGATTATGAATTGCCGGCTCCTGGTCCTGGGCAAGTACGTGTGAAGATTCATGCTGCCGGTGTGAATTTTATAGACATTCTTCAAAGAAGAGGCACATATAGAATCAATGTTAGCTTGCCGTTTACACCAGGACTAGAAGGTGCTGGAGTAGTAGAAGAAATTGGTGAAGGGGTTAAAGAAGTTAAAGTCGGCGATCGCGTAGCTTATAGCTATGGTGCCAGCTCTTATGCACAGGCGACTCTTGTACGCGCCGAATCATTGATACTTCTGCCGCCTGAAATTAATTTTGAGCAAGGGGCAGCTTTTCCTTTGCAAGGTATGACAGCACATTATTTGCTGCATGAGTTTTATAAATTAAAGCCCGGTGAAACTGTGCTTATTCATGCTGCTGCCGGTGGCATGGGTGGTTTATTAGTCCAGTGGGCTAAGCATATGGGCGCACGTGTCATTGGTACCGTATCAACCAAAGAGAAAGCGCAAATTGCTATAGCTTTAGGGGCCGATGAAATAATCAATTACACTGAACAGGACTTTGTCAAAGAAAGTAAGCGGCTCACTAATGACAAAGGTCCTGAATTTATAATAGATGGTGTGGGTAAGGACACATTCACAAAAGATCTAGAAGCCGTAGCTGGGCGAGGGCATGTTGTTATATTTGGCGCGGCTAGCGGGCTAGCAGAATCACTAATGCCTAATTCATTACAGATGCGCTCTATCACTGTATCTGGTGGCAGCTTGTTTAATTATCTCAATTCCCGTCAAGAATTGCTCATGCGTGCCAATGATGTTTTAAAAGGGATGAAAGAAGGTTGGCTGCGGCTTAAAATTGAACATGTTCTGCCATTGAAAGATGCAGCTAAGGCACATGAATTGCTAGAAAATCGGCGCACTACCGGTAAAATCGTTTTGAAAATTAGCGATTGAGATCAAAAGCAAGAGCCAGATCAAAGAAGTTTTCGGCGAGATTTATTTATGCTATTTAATAAAACAGCCTCGCGCTAGCCGCGCTAACTTGTAATGAGCAATTTAATTTAGCTAATTGAGGGAATTGTATTTAATCTGCTTTATTGAATGAAAGGCAATCTAATGCTCATACCACTGTTGTGCTCACATATATTGCCTTTAAAGCAAATCTAAAGTACTAGAGCAAAAGACAAAACATTTTGATTGACTTTGCTCTAGTAAAAGTGACAGCCTAAAAGCAGTTTTCACACCGTACATGCCGAGCAGTACAATCACCCAGCAATTTTAATTCCAGAAAAGTCTCTCCAATCTGCCATCGTTAGGTGGAAAGGTGGGCATCCGGCCATTGCGTGGATGGCCGGAGCTGGAGCAAGGTCGCTGGCTAACTAGGCGAGGTGGAACGTGGACGCGCACGTCAAACGACGGCGATATGTAGGACAAAGGCTGAGCGGCAGTTCAAACATACTCAGGAATGAGCTTGATCGCATTCAGATCATCCACTGTCTGAACTGCAAGGTCGCTCCCAGCTTCTTCCAATTGATGGGCCTTGCGATCCGTGAGCTGCGGTTTACGGATTGCAATATCACTGACGAGCATCTAGCGCGGATGGGATGGTTATCCCATCTGGACAACCTGTCGATCGGTGGCGGCACTGTCACGGCCGCTGGTGTTGCCAACTTGGCTGGTGGGACCATTAAGTCCCTGCGGCTGGCCTACATGACCAGCATTGACGACCGTATTTTTGAAGCAGTGAGCAAGCTGACAAAATTGAGTCAGCTCTTGCTGATGGACACCAGTGTCACAGGCAGTGGCATCGGCTTATTAAAAGAGCTGCCGCTTGCAGACCTGGAAGTACCTGAATGCTCACTCTTCGGCGACGAAGGACTGGATGAGCTCGCGAACCCGAGCCTGAGCAGCCTGGCTGTGTATGGTACGCGGGTGACAAAAAAGGGCTTACTCGCCCTCAATCGTCAGCGCCTGCCTAAACTCCAGTGGATCTCTGTTTTCGCGTCGGTGGGGATGGATCCTGATGAAATGGCCAGCTTCGAAGCGGCTATGCCTGGCTGCTTCATCGACTTTGTCGAACCCGAGGGTGAGGAGAACGACTGAAAACAATCGATGACAACCTCAGTCTCTGAAGTGGGCTGACCGGCCATTGCGTGGATGGCCGGTTGCTGCTACGGAAAAGCTTGCCGAGTCCAAACTGAGGGTTTCTTTGCGAGGAACTGACAATGAAATGGCCTTTGTTTGATGTGACCGTTCGAACCATAATCCCTACTCCGCGGGAGCTCGATCTCTGGCTCAAGCAGCCAAATAAAATACGCCTCATGCTTGAGATGCTGAAGCGATTTGCAAACCAGTGGGATGCGATGAATTCGCGCGGCGGGACAGATCATTGCGAGACAACCGTGTTCTACCGCATCATCGCTTGTATCGCGACTATGCTTACCAACCATGACAAGCTCCAAGAGGGGCTGGGAATAGAGATGCCGAGTGAGGCAGAGGAAGACTTCGCTCTTGTGCAGCAGGCTTTCAACGCACAAGGCTGGGACGTCACCTCATCGCCGACTGCCAGCGGTGCCATCTGGCGATTTTTGCCAAGGAGGATAAGTCCCTACATTCGAAGCTTGCTACTACACTCGCAGCTTCCGGCGGGGGCAACCATTGCTCCTGTTATTACTACGGGTACGCATATCGCGCAGATGGCGTACTTTGATGACAGCTTCTTAGACGTCGCCCTATCCTCGCCGCGGCTACACATCTCGTTTCGCGAGAGTAAGCCGCCCTACCAGCCGCTGAATCTCTACGAAATCGAAGCGCTAGAAGCGGCCGGCGCTGTTCGACTCGACGGCATGCTCCAAGTTCGAGAATGAGGGCGCTTGTCGAGAAACGTCACACAGACGAATGAGCGGGACTGAGACGGGAGCCTCCGTCTCAGTCCTTGCTTATATCTTCTATTGTTTGCTTTTTAGCGACGCAATTATACTTTGCTCTTTGCTAATTTCTTCTCTTGTGCCTATTTTATTTAACACTGCTAGCAATGACTCATGTGTTTGCAGAAGGCCAGGGTACAAATCGGCTGCTTTATTATAAGTAGACAGTGCGGCCTTTAAATCAGCCTGAGCAAGTTGAGCGTTGCCCAATAATAAATAAGCATCTATATAATAAGGATTGATCTCTAAAGCCTTATTTGCTGCTTCAACGGCTAATTTTGGCTGCTTGCGTTTCATAGCCATATTGCCCAGTAAGACATAAGCACGAAACGCTTTACTGTTAATACCAATAGCCTTATTAGCATTTTCTTCCGCGGCACTTAGATCACTTTTAGCAAAAAGAACTTGTGCCAATTGACAATACGCATCTGAATGGGGCGAATTTTCTTTATCGCAAATAGCAATGGCTTGCTTGGCTGCTGTTACTGCTTGATCAATATTGCCTTTACCTAAATATGCTTGCGAAAGACAAATGTAATAAAAAGGTTCATGGGTATTAATCGCTGGAGCAGAGGCGGAAGGAATAGGCGCATGATCAGGATTATCAGATTGCGCTATCTCAACGAGCAAAGACAGAGCTTCATCAAAGTGCTTACCGCGCAACAATGTATCTATATAATTGATTTTTTGACTATTCTTTTCATCGGCAGGAAGACTGTTATAAGCTTCGGCTAATTGATTGAAGCTCTCTTTGCTTAAATCTCTTAGAGCGTTAGCTTGCGCGCCCATAAATTTATTGAGATTAGCATTGGCTGAGTTTTTGTCCATTTCGCTAACAGCAATAAATTGCGCGGCAGCATCCGCATAGCGCCCTTCTTTATAGAGCAAAGCAGCCAGTCCTCTGATAACTTCTACCCGAGTGGGAGGTACGGTCGAATCTGCCGGTAGTGTAAGCTGATGCAGAGCTAGAGCAGTAACAAATGCTGCTTCGGCTTTTAAATAATCATCTAATTCTGCTTCACAACAGCCTAAGGCAACAAGATTAGGTGCAGAGTTAGAATTTATATTGAGAGAATGGGTGTATTCTTTCGCCGCAGCCTCATAATCTTTCTTTGCTATTAAAAGAGCAGCTATTTTTGTATGAGGATCGGGATCATTGGCATTAAGGTTAGCGGCGTCTTTATATGATTCAATGGCTTTATCTGTTTGTAGAGCTGCGGCAAGGGCGTCACCTAAGCGCAATTTGATCAACGCATTTTTAGGTAATTTGGCCGCGCATTTATTTAACTCGCTCACCAGTTGATCAAATTTGCCTGTCTGGATTGACAATCTCGTTAACTCCGAAATAGCAAGCATGTTTTCTGGATTAAGATCAATGGCTTCTTTAAGACTGTCAATAGCCTCGTTTTGCTGCCCTGCCGCTAATTCTAGTGAGGCTAATGTCACTAAGTCCGCTGACTTATCTTTACTGTATGTGATAGCTTTCTTTTGTTCATCAATAGCGGCTTTAAGATCGCCCTCTTTATTTAAAATGAAAGCAAGCTGACGATAAATTTGACTATTCTGCGAATCTATCGCAATTGCTTTTCTCAATTGTTGCGTTGCTTCCTTAAGACGCCATTGTTGTATGTAAATATCCGCCAATCGGCGATAATTATCACTGTTGCGGGGATTATGCGTGATAGCGGATTGCGCCACAGCGACGGCGTCGTCATATTCACTGTTGGCTAAATGGAGATTGATCAGTGCCGCTGTTGCTTCTATAAGCTTAGGCTCGATAGCCAGCGCTTTACTGTAATTTGTCTCAGCATCTTTGTATTGATGCAGCCATCTCTCTTGTAAAAAGGCAATTGTACGATAACCCCAGGCAAAATCTGGCGCTAATTCAACTGCTCTTTTTGTATAAGCAATTGCTACTTGCGGTTTGCCTTGTTTGCCAGATAATGTGGCAAAAGCATAATTGACAAAGACATCATTCATCGCTTCAGCAGGGATTGATTGTAATTGCTTTTCAGCCAAATCTAATTTTTTATCGCATAAACAGGCAAAAGTCTTTATAAGTATCATATTGATATCTTTACTGGTGCTTGTTCCAGCACCTGCTGCGTTAGCGGAGTTGTATGAATTCGCTAATTTATTCAGGTCTTCGCATTTTTGCAAATAAAGATAAGCAAAGGCGAGCCAGGCAGCATCTCTATTGGCTTGGCTGGAATCAATTTGTGTGGATAGTTTATCCGTTAATTCGGCAAAGCGTCCCTGATTGACTAAATGAAGATCAAAAGCATTTAAGCCCAATCCCTTCGTATAAATCTGCCCTTTGGGGACAGTACTAATAGGGGCCGCTAAACATAGTCCATTTAAAGGACAGGAGAAAAGAGTGACGCCTAAAGCAAGACCGATAAGGATAGGTACTGTTTTCACTGTTTATTACCTTTAACTAGATTCGAATAAAGTTAACTGTTTCATATCACCTAATGTAATAGTGCTTATTTTTGGTCCATCTATTATTTTGGCAGCGGCACTTTTACGTTCCATTTCTCTCATTAGATTTTCTGCTCTGGTGATTATGCTGGTGGGTAAACCGGACATCTTTGCTACTTGTATACCGAAACTGCGGCTGGCACCACCTGGCACTACAGTACGGATAAAGTGTACATGCCCATCCTGCTCACGCACAAGCACCTGATAATTTTTAATCTGTGGCAAAAATTTTGTTAAAGCATTAAGCTCATGATAATGGGTTGCAAATATGGTGCGGGCTCGTATTTCGCTAGCCAGATATTCCGCTACTGACCAGGCTATAGCGACCCCATCGTAAGTACTAGTTCCGCGTCCTACTTCGTCAAATAAAATTAAAGAGCGTTCGTTAGCTGATAAGCAACATTGTGTCACTTCAGTCATTTCAACCATAAAAGTAGATTGCCCTTGTGTTAAATCATCCACGGCACCAATGCGAGTAAATATACGATCCACTAAACCAATATGGGCTGACGTAGCTGGTACGAAAGAACCCATTTGTGCCAATATGACAATTTCAGCCACTTGTCTTAAATAGCTTGATTTGCCGGACATATTTGGACCTGTGAGTATAATCATTTGCTCACTGTCGCTTTCCCCAGTTATGGTCACATCATTAGCCACATATTGTCCAGCCGGCAAGATTTTTTCTAATACAGGATGACGCCCGCCTTTAATTGATAAAGAAAGCGAATTATCTACTTGTGGTCTTATATATTGTTTGCTCAAAGCTAGTTGTGTCAGTGAAAATAAAGCGTCAAGGGCGGAGAGATCTTGGGCAAGGTCATAAAGAAGCGATCCATATTGAGCGCATTGAGCACGCAAATCAACAAACAACTTATATTCCAGCTCGGATTGGTGTTTTTCAGCATTCAGTATTTTTGCCTCATATTCTTTTAGAGCCGGAGTGATATACCGTTCGGCGTTAGTCAAAGTTTGTTTGCGGATATAATCTTGCGGGGCAGCTTCGCGATTTGAATTAGTAATTTCAATAAAATAACCAAAAGTGCGATTAAAGCCCACTTTTAAATTGCGTATACCTGTGCGGGCAATTTCTTCTTGCTGAAATTTATTAAGCCAATCTTT
>Ga0207134_1097_pt1 | contig 25938 bp, 22 predicted proteins | sample Alteio_BWMinHeat_12_FD_153527 | JGI IMG/M metagenome (GOLD analysis project Ga0207134, IMG submission 153527) | Enriched cells from forest soil in Barre Woods Harvard Forest LTER site, Petersham, Massachusetts, United States -... | ecosystem: Environmental > Terrestrial > Soil > Temperate forest >... | reverse complement strand
AATATCAGAATTGGCGCTTAGAAGAAGATAAAGATACTATTCTTTGGCTGTACTTTGATAGAAAAGATTCTGCTGTAAATTCTATTAATATGGAAGTGATGCAAGAGCTTTCCAGTATTTTAGATTCTTTTAAGAATGATGCCAAACACAAAGGGTTGATTATAGCTTCTGCTAAAACAACAGGTTTTATTGCAGGCGCTGATATTTCTCAATTTAGCCAATTTAAAGATATTGCTGAAGGCGTAGACTTATTGCGTCAAGGCCAACTCATTTATGATAAGTTGGAAGGTCTTGGCATGCCTACGGTTGCGATGATTGACGGCTTTTGTTTGGGTGGTGGCACAGAGCTTTCGTTAGCTTGTCGTTATCGAGTGGCTGAAGATGGTCCCAAAACTAAAATTGGCTTACCAGAAGTAAAATTGGGTATTCATCCCGGATGGGGTGGTACGGTTAGATTACCAAGATTAATTGGTGTCCCCGCTGCCATGAATTTGATTTTATCAGGCCATATGTTGAGTGCAAAAGCCGCAGCAAAATTAGGCATGGTCGATGCAGCTGTACCCAAACGTCATCTGATTGAAGCCGCAAAATATTATATTTTAAAACAACCGAGACAGCACCACGCTACTTTTCTGCAACAATTATTAAATAAACCCATTTTACGCAAATTATTTGCCGGATATCTTAGAAAAAAATTACGCGAAAAAATAAATCCTTTACATTATCCAGCACCCTTTGAAGTTGTGAATAATTGGGAGCGTTTTGGTCTTGGCAATTCTGCTTTTGTACGTGAAGCTAAAACCTGCGGAAAATTATTTTTTAGTGACACTTCACGCAATTTAGTCCGCGTGTTTTATTTACAAGATCGATTAAAAAGTCTAGGTAAAGGCAATAAATTTTCCCCTCGTCATGTGCATGTGATAGGCGCAGGCACTATGGGCGGTGATATCGCTGCGTGGTGTGCTTTCCAAGGATTTGAGGTCACGCTGCAAGATCGCGAACCTAAATTTATCGCGCCAGCCATTAAACGCGCGCACGCACTTTTTAAAGATAAATTAAAAGAACATTATTTAATTCAACGCGTGATGGATAGATTAATGCCGGATGAAGAGGGTCACGGTATTAAAAAAGCCGATATTATTATCGAAGCCATTTATGAAGATTTAGCGGCTAAACAAAAATTATTTAAACTACTAGAAGAAAATGCTAAACCCGATGCTATTTTAGCAACCAATACCTCAAGTATTCCGTTAGATGAAATTAATACGGTATTAACTCATCCCGAACGTTTAGTTGGCATACACTTTTTTAATCCAGTTGCCAAAATGATGTTAGTAGAAGTCGTGCAAGGCAAAAAAACGGATAATACGGTATTAGAAAATGCGATAGGATTTGTACGCAAATTAGATCGCTTACCGCTCCCTGTTAAAAGCAGCCCTGGATTCTTAGTGAATAGAATCTTAATGCCCTACTTAATGGAAAGCATGAACATGCTAAACGAAGGCATTCCTGCCTGGGCTATCGATAAAGCCATGCTAAATTTCGGCATGCCTATGGGTCCTATTACTTTAGCAGACGTAGTCGGTTTAGATATTTGTCTTTCGGTCGCGCAACATTTAGGCCAATACTATAAACAACCAGTCCCCGATAAATTAATCAAAATGGTCGCTGACGGACGTTTGGGCAAAAAATCCGGAAAAGGTTTCTATCAATGGACCAAAAGCGGAAAGCAAATCAAAAACAAAGAAAAAAGTTACCACAAATCTTTATTAGAAATTTCTGATCGACTAGTCGCAAAAATGGTTAACGAATCCGAAGCCTGTTTAAAAGAGGGCGTCGTCGCTGACGGCGATTTATTAGATGCCGGCATGATCTTCGGCACGGGCTTTGCTCCTTTCCGCGGGGGACCCATTCATTATGCGCAAGAGCGCGAGAAAGCGTAGCTAATCCTACTCCCACCCACATTTTTCAGGCTCAGCAGCGGTAGTTTCACAAATTCTGTCGTCAGGGCTTGAATTTAAAATTGCACCAGACCAAGATAAGAATTTATCGAATCCAGTGAAAGGCTTGTTAGGAATGGCGGTAAATTTTGGACTTAAGGTAATAGGAGTCCCAAAAGGGATATCTTTAACGGCGCTAATCTGAGCTCCCGAATTTAGCGTATATTCACAAGAAAAATCTCCTATAGGATCATTATCATTATCATCATCTCCAGTGTCTTCAGAATCTCCGGGATAATAAATGACAATAAGTTTGTTGTTAGGCATAACATTTTCTTTAACAAAACTCATGGCCATGTTTTCCTGCCATAAATTATTTTTTGCAATGGGCCCCAGCTCATGTCGGTAAAAATAATCAGTAGTGTGAGAAATAATGGGGTCCCATTTTTCAAAAGGTCCTATCCAATCTGAATAAGAAGGACAGTGATCAGGTTGATTGGCATAAGCCCAACCAGACAATAAAATAAATAGGGTAATAATTATTGTTTTGAACATAGCTGCTTTCCTCATCGTTTTTATTTTTTTTAAACCATAAAAAACCCGGCATTGTTAGGATTGGGAAATGCCGGGGTTTTTAGTGTAACTTAATTAATTAGAAACTGCCTTTGTCTTTGTTATCATCCTTTTTGTAAGGATTAGTTGAACCAGGCTTTTGGGTGTTTTGACCAGTGCTGCTGCCTGTTCCAGTTGGTTGGTTACATGGTTGTTTCTGGGTTGGTTGTTGGGTAGTGCCTTTGTTTCCTTGATTTTGACCGCCAGTAGTGTTTTTCATAGGATCCTCCATTGGTTTCTTCAATGACACCTATTTAGTATACTCCAACTTCACCCATTATGTTGTTCAAAAAACATACAACAAAGACCTATTTTCTCTTTTTTATACCAATATAGTCGCGTTCTGTAGGCCCGGTATAGAGTTGTCTAGGTCTAGAGAGTTTATAGGGCTGGCTCATCATTTCATTCCAATGGGCAATCCAGCCTATGGTTCTAGCGAGCGCAAAGATCACGGTAAACATATTGCTGGGGATGCCAATCGCGCTTAAGGTGATACCTGAGTAAAAATCAACATTTGGATAGAGTTTTCGTTGTACAAAATACTCGTCTTCCAAGGCAATTTTTTCTAATTGCAGGGCAATTTTAAATAAGGGGTTATCATGAGCGCCTACGGCATCTAGTACTTCATGACAGGTTTCGCGCATGACTTTGGCGCGTGGGTCGTAATTTTTATAGACTCTATGGCCAAATCCCATCAAGCGGAAATTATCGTTAGGATCTTTAGCGCGCGCGATAAACTTACCAATTTGTGAGACGTCACCAATTTCATGGAGCATATTAAGTGCAGCTTCGTTAGCACCGCCATGAGCTGGGCCCCAGAGTGCGCCAATGCCGGCTGAAATACACGCAAAGGGGTTAGCGCCCGTTGAGCCTGCCATACGAACTGTAGAAGTTGAGGCGTTTTGCTCGTGATCGGCATGCAAAATAAAAATACGATCTAACGCTTTCACTAAAACAGGGTTAGGCGTGGTTTCTTCGCAAGGGGTGCCAAACATCATATGCAAAAAGTTTTCAGCATAAGACATACGATTTTGCGGCGGCATAAAAGGCTGGCCAATGGAATATTTGTAACACATAGCCGCAATAGTGGGCATTTTAGCAATGAGACGTAAGGCTGAAATATTTCGATGTTCGGGATTCGTGATATCTAAAGTATCGTGATAAAAAGCAGAGAGTGCGCCTACGACTCCCACCATGATGGCCATAGGATGGGCATCTCTACGAAATCCATTAAAGAAATTTCGGATTTGCTCATGAACTAAAGTATGGCGATTGACGTCTTTACAAAATTTTGCAAACTGTTCGCTATTAGGTAATTCGCCGTTTAAGAGTAAATAACAGACTTCAAGAAAGCTAGAATCGGTTGCTAATTGATCAATTGGGTAGCCGCGGTAAAGTAATATCCCTTTATCGCCATCAATAAAGGTTATTTTTGACTCACAGGAGGCGGTAGAAAGAAATCCGGGGTCGAAAGTAAAGTAATTGGATTTGGCCAGTGGATTAACATCGATCACATCAGGACCCAAGGTTCCTGATAAAACATTGAATTCTAAATCGTGACCTTCGACAGTCAGTTTGGCTTTTTTATCCGGCATCGCAATCTCTCCTGGTTTGATACTGCAAACTATATGAAGTCAGAGCGGGGATGTCAAACTGTCTTCTAATTGCTTTCCAGGATTGGGATGACTATAATCTCGACGCTTTTGTGGGTATAATAACGTTTTAAAAAAATAAGGAATTATCGATAGTGAAGCAGGCTCGACCTATAAACCTTAATCTTTTTACGATCCATTTTCCAATTCCATCCATTGTATCTATTTTGCACCGTATTTCGGGTGTACTTTTATTTTTATTAATTCCCTTTATGTTGTGGGGATTATCATTATCGTTGACTTCGCAGCAAGATTTCGATGCGCTTAGGCAATTTTTTGCGCATTCTTATATGAAATTTATTATTTGGGTGAGCTTAGCGGCGTTTATTTTTCATTTTGTGGCGGGTATTCGTCATTTATTAATGGATATACATGTGGGTGAAACACTCAAAGGCGGTCGTCTGACGGCAATGATTACTTTTGGGGTGAGTTTCTTACTTATTATATTGGCAGGAATTTGGTTATGGTAAATTCAGGTTTGCGTGATTGGTTGTATCAGCGTGTTTCCGCAATTTTTATGGCAGTCTATTCTTTGGGGCTAGTGGTTTATGTTTTAGCTCATCCTGATCTTGCTTATTATGAATGGCATCATTTATTCACTTATATGTCTATGAAGGTGGTTACGCTTTTATTTGTATTTTTACTACTGATCCATGCTTGGGTTGGGATGTGGACAGTGATCACTGATTATATAAAACCTTTTGTATTACGTTTAATGATAAATATTGTCATTTTATTAGCACTGGTTGGTTTTTTCTTTCAAACGATTTTGATTTTGTGGGGTATTTAATCCATGGCTGTCGCAACGCAAACATTTGATGCCATCATTATAGGTGGGGGTGGGGCTGGGTTACGTGCTTCTTACGAGATGGCGCAGTCTGGCTTGAATGTGGCTGTGATTTCTAAAGTTTTTCCGACGCGTTCCCATACGGTATCCGCACAAGGTGGGATTAATGCTGCTTTAGGTAATACTGATGGCCGTGATGATTGGCGTTGGCATATGTATGACACGGTTAAGGGGTCTGATTTTTTAGGGGACCAAGATGCGATTGAATATATGTGTAGAGAAGCGCCGGAGAGTGTTTACGAATTAGAACATATGGGATTACCTTTTTCTCGATTAGATGATGGGAAAATTTATCAGCGTGCGTTTGGTGGTCAGACGCTAGATTTTGGCGGAGAGTTAGCGCATAGAACTTGCTGTGCAGAAGATAGAACGGGCCATGCTATGTTGCATACGCTTTATCAGAAAAATATTGAAGCTAAAACAAATTTTTATAACGAGTGGTTTGCGATTGATTTAGTGAAAACTTCAACGGGCATTGCCGGTGTGGTGGCCATGAATATTGAAACCGGTGAAGTGGTTTATTTGAAAGCGCGGGCAACGATTTTAGCAACCGGTGGTGCGGGTCGTATTTTTCAAGCAACGACGAATGCGCATATTAATACGGGTGATGGTTTTGGTATGGTGTTGCGTGCAGGATACCCATTACAAGATATGGAGTTTTGGCAATTTCATCCAACAGGAATTGCAGGTGCAGGGGTATTAATTACCGAAGGTAGTCGTGGGGAAGGCGGATATTTAATTAATAAAGACGGCGAGCGCTATATGGAACGTTATGCGCCGCATATGAAAGATTTAGCATCGCGCGATGTGGTAGCGCGTTCAACGATTCTTGAAATTCGTGAAGGTCGCGGGTGCGGTCCTAAAGGCGAATATGTTTTATTAAAATTAGATCATCTTGGGGAAGAAGTCATTAACAAACGTTTGCCCGGGATTCGTGATCTTTCTATTACTTTTGCGGGAGTTGATCCGCTCAAAGACCCCATTCCTGTGGTACCTACTTGTCATTATTTGATGGGAGGAATTCCTACTAATATAGATGGCCAAGTACTTACTATTGATAAAGATGGAAAAGATCAAGTGATAGAAGGTCTTTATGCTGCAGGGGAGTGTGCCTGTGTTTCTGTTCATGGCGCCAATCGTTTAGGTGCAAATTCATTGTTAGATTTAATTGTATTTGGACGAGCAGCGGGTAAACATTTCCAACAAAGTGTTAAACAAGGACTAGGTTTCCGTGAAGCGACAGTTGAAGAAATAGAAAAAGCCATGGGGCGCTTAAACCGTTGGAATAATAATGAAGGCGGCGAAAGTGTTGAAACTATTCGAGCTGAATTACAAAAAATTATGCAAAATGATTTTGGTGTATTCCGTACCGCAGAATTTATGAAACAAGGTTTCGATAAATTAGAAAAATTACAAGAACGTTTACAGCATGCCTCTATCAAAGATAAAAGTTCTTGTTTTAATACTTGTAGAATTGAAGCCTTAGAATTAGATAATTTAATGGCGACCGCTATTGCAACGGCTTATCTTGCGAATGAGAGAACAGAAAGTCGTGGTGCACATGCGCGCGTGGATTATCCAGATCGTGATGATAAAAATTGGTTAAAGCACACGCTTTATTTTGAAGATGGTCGAATTGGTTTTCGTGCAATTAATATGAAACCAAAAGAAGTTAAACCGATTGAATTGGTAGCAAGACATTATTAATAAGGGGTTTTTATGCGCTTTTCCATTTATCGATACAACCCAGAAAGTGATGCCGCGCCTTATATGCAGGATTATGATTTAGATGTAAAAGCCCATGAATGTCATATGGTGCTGGACGCTCTGATTGCGATTAAAAATAATATGGACGATGGCTTAACCTATAGACGTTCTTGTCGTGAGGGGGTGTGTGGTTCTGACGGCATGAATATCAACGGCAAAAATCGTTTAGCGTGCACAACACATCTTAGCGCTTTAAAAGAGCCTATTGTAATTCGACCGCTGCCAGGCTTACCTATTGTGCGTGATCTAGTCGTTGATATGTCACAGTTTTATAAACAATACGAAAAGATTAAACCTTATTTGCAAAATACAAATCCAACGCCTGCTAAAGAAAGATTGCAATCGCCCGAAGAAAGATCCAAGTTAGATGGCTTATATGAATGTATTTTATGTGCGTGTTGCTCTACTTCATGCCCATCGTTTTGGTGGAATCCCGATAAATATGTGGGACCCGCAGGATTATTACAAGCCTATCGTTTTATAGCGGACAGTCGCGATACTGAATCCAAAGAAAGATTATCAGAATTAACTGATCCTTTTAGTGTGTTTCGTTGCCGTGGGATTATGAATTGCGTGGATGTTTGTCCTAAAGGCTTAAATCCTCTCAAAGCTATCAATCATATTAAAGAATTAATGTTGGAAGAAGGCGTCTAAATAAAATGAAAACGCAAAAATCCATGCAAGAATTAATGAAAGATTCTTATCTATCAAATGGCGCAGATGCTTATTTAGATGATTTGTATGAAACTTTTTTAAGAAATCCGCAGGCTTTAACATCGGGTTGGCAACAATATTTTCAAAATATGGCGCTTGACGGATCTAAAGATGTTTCTCATGCGGATATCAAAGATTATTTTGCAAAATTAGCGCGACAACCGGTCAAGCGATTTGCAGGCGCAAGTTCAGATGAGCGTCATGAGCAAAAACAAGAAAAAGTTATTGAAATGATTGATGCTTATCGCAACTTAGGTCATCTACAGGCCGGCATTGATCCATTGGGATTATACAAAGGCATTCCAAACCCAACACTAGAATTGTTTTATTATGATTTTATCGACAGCGATATGGATACGGTTTTTGATGTCGGAACTTTTGCTGGCTTAAAAAGACAAACGGGAACCTTAAAAGAAATTTATGCGGCTTTACGCAGGACTTATTGCGGCAGTATAGGCGTTGAATTTGCGCATATCTTGCAATTAGAAGAAGTTGAATGGATTTTGCAACGGATGGAAAAACAATGGCTTGATTTTGTTCCATCTGTCGATGAAAAATTACATATTCTTGAGCGTTTAGTTGCAGCTGATGGGATAGAAAAATATTTAGGCAATAAATACGTAGGTCAAAAAAGATTTTCATTAGAAGGTGGCGATAGTTTAATTCCTATGCTAGATGCGATTTTATCCAGCGGCGCTGATAATGGCATCAAAGATGTGGTGATTGGTATGGCACATCGTGGACGCTTAAATGTTTTAGTGAATGTATTAGGTAAAGAACCGACAGCTATATTTGCCGCATTCGAAGGCAAAGGCATTGATGAATCAAGTTCAGGCGATGTGAAATATCATTTAGGTTATTCTTCAGATGTTAAAACTAAAAACGGTTCTATCCATTTAGCTTTATCGTTTAATCCTTCGCATTTAGAAATTGTTTCGCCAGTAGTACAAGGATCCGTGCGCGCACGTCAGCGTCGTCGTCGGGATACCGAACGTAAAATGGTCATGCCAATTCAGCTACATGGCGATGCCGCATTTGCAGGACAGGGCGTTGTGATGGAAACGTTTAATATGTCACAAGCGCGCTGGTTTGGTGTAGGCGGTTCTATTCATATTGTGATTAATAATCAAGTAGGATTTACCATTAGTAATCCTAAAGATGCGCGATCTGGATTATATTGTACTGACATTGCGAAAATGGTTCAGGCGCCTATTTTACATGTGAATGGCAATGACCCTGAGGCAGTGGTATTCGTAGCACAATTTGCTGCTGATTATAGAATTAAATTTAAAAAAGATGTGGTGATTGATTTAGTTTGCTATAGACGTCATGGTCATAACGAAGCCGATGAGCCATCAGCGACTCAGCCTATTATGTATAAAATTATTAAAGCGATGCCAACACCTGCAAAAATGTATGCAGACAAATTAGTTTCTGAAAAAATTATTGATGATAAAAGAGAAAGTGAATTAGCCGATAAATATCGCCAAGCCTTAGATGATAATAAAACGGTTGTTGAGGTGATGAAGCTAAATTCTACTTATGAATTCGCCCAATCGTGGGAACCTTTTATTGGTAAAGAATGGAATGTCAAAGTGGATACGGGTGTTCCTTTAAAAAAATTACGTGAATTATCCGATCAGTTAGAAAAATTACCCGATGGTTTTGTCTTGCAACCCCAAGTCAAAAAAATGATGGAAGCAAGACAAAAAATGTCTACGGGCGAAACTCCTATTAATTGGGGTTATGCTGAAATTATGGCTTATGCGACATTATTGGTTGAAGGATTTCCGATTCGATTATGCGGACAAGATGCGGCGCGTGGAACGTTTGCGCATAGGCATTCTGTTTTGCACGATCAAAATACGGATGAGTGTTATATTCCATTAAGTCATTTAACACCGGATCAAGTGCAAATTAATATTGTTGATTCTTTATTATCAGAAGAGGCAGTATTAGCATTTGAATATGGTTATGCTGCTTCTGAACCTAATAATTTAGTAATTTGGGAAGCGCAGTTTGGTGATTTTGCGAATGGCGCGCAAGTGGTGATCGATCAATTTATTAGTTCCGGTGAACAGAAGTGGGGAAGATTGTGTGGATTAGTCATGCTATTGCCGCATGGTTATGAAGGTCAAGGACCTGAGCATTCTTCGGCACGTTTAGAGCGTTATTTGCAACTTTGTGCACAACAGAATATGCAAGTCTGTGTTCCTACAACGCCAGCTCAAATTTATCATTTATTAAGAAGACAAATGGTTAGGCCTTATCGAAAACCATTAATAGTGATGACACCTAAAAGTTTATTACGTCATCCACTAGCGGTTTCATCTTTAGAGGATTTAACTAAGGGTAGTTATCAATTAATTATTCCAGAAGTAGAAAAAATGAATGCTGCAAACGTTGAGCGATTAATACTTTGTTGCGGTAAAGTCTATTACGATTTAATAGCAACCCGCAGCGAATTAAAATTAACGAATTGTGCTATTGTGAGAATAGAACAGCTTTATCCTTTCCCGCAAGAAGAATTAACGGCGTTAATGAAAACTTATAAACAAGTTAAAACCATTGTGTGGTGTCAAGAAGAGCCTGAAAATCAAGGTGCTTGGTATAGCTCACAGCATAATTTAAAAGCTTGTGTTGAGATCAATCAAAAAATATTTTATGCCGGTAGAAAAGCATCGGCTTCACCCGCGGTGGGATATTCATCAGTTCATATCCGCGAGCAAAAAGAATTAGTTAATGAAGCATTAACTCACCCTTTTAATTAAGAGAAGGAAAATGAAATGACAATCGAAGTGAAAGTTCCTATGCTGCCCGAATCCGTGGCGGATGCAACGATTGCAACCTGGCACAAAAAAGTCGGCGATAAAGTTACCAGGGACGAAAATATTATGGATTTAGAAACCGATAAAGTCATGCTGGAAGTACCAGCACCTGCTGATGGCATTTTAAAAGAAATTGTTAAACCAACAGGTGAGGTTGTTAAAGCCAATCAAGTGGTTGCAATTATTGAGGCGGGTGGAGCAGTAGCAGAAAAACCTGTCGAAAAGAAAGAAGAGAATAAAGAAGTAAAACCCGAAGTAAAAGCTGACGCCGGTCCATCTGCGCGTCGTGCAGCAGCGGAACACGATGTGGATGTCAGTAAAGTAAAAGGCACTGGCGAAGGTGGTCGTGTTACTAAAGAAAATATTTTATCAACCACAGCAGGCTCCCTAGGTCGGCCAGAAAAACGTGTTCCTATGACTCGTATTCGTGCACGTATTGCTGAGCGTTTATTAGAAGTCACGCAAAACACTGCGATGCTTACGACTTTCAATGAAATTAATTTGACTGAAGTGATGGCTTTACGTAAACGTTATCAAGAAAAATTTGAAAAAGCACATAACGTACGTTTAGGATTTATGTCGTTTTTTGTTAAAGCTGCTATTGAGGCTTTGAAACGCATTCCTAGTGTAAATGCTTCTATTGATGGCAATGATGTGGTTTATCACGGGTTTTATGATATTGGCGTTGCAGTATCAACAGACAGAGGATTAGTCGTTCCTGTATTACGCGATGCAGATCAAATGAGTATGGCAGAGATTGAAGCCAAAATCGGTGATTATGCCAATCGTGCGCGCGCAGGAAAGTTAACATTGGAAGAAATGCAAGGCGGTACATTTACTATTACTAATGGTGGTGTATTTGGTTCTTTGTTATCAACGCCTATTTTAAATTCACCACAAAGCGCTATCTTGGGTATGCATAAAATCCAAGAGCGCCCAGTCGTTGAAAATGGACAAATCGTTATCCGTCCAATGATGTATGTGGCCTTATCTTATGATCACCGCATTATTGATGGAAAGGAATCAGTGACGTTTTTAGTTGCTATAAAAGAGTTATTAGAAGATCCAGCACGTTTGTTATTAGAAATTTAAAAAGGGTGTGAAATGAACTTACATGAGTATCAAGCAAAAAAATTGTTAGCGAGTTATGGTTTACCCGTTCCTGTAGGTGAAGTCGTTCGCAATGCAAAAGAAGCATTAGCGATAGCCGATAAAGTCCATAAAGATCGTTGGGTGGTAAAAGCTCAAGTGCATGCAGGCGGTCGCGGTAAAGCGGGCGGTGTTAAGATCGTTTCTAAAAAAGAAGATCTTGAAAAAGCCGTACAAGCTTTAATTGGTACAAGATTAGTGACTTATCAAACGACTTCTGAAGGCCAACCCGTTAATCAAATTTTAATTGAAGAGCCTAGTGATATTGATAAAGAACTTTATTTAGGTGCTGTTATTGATCGCGCGACACAACGCGTTGTATTTATGGCATCAACCGAAGGTGGTGTTGAAATTGAAAAAGTTGCTGAAAAAACACCGGAAAAAATCTTAACCGCAACCGTTGATCCTATGATAGGCATACAACCATTTCAAGCGCGTAAATTAGCGTATGGTATGGGATTGAGTGGCGATTTAGTGAAGCAATTTACCAAAATTTTAATGGGCCTTGGAAAAATGTTCCAAGAAAAAGATTTAAGCTTATTAGAAATTAATCCTTTGGTTATTACTAAACAAGGTAATTTAGTTTGTTTAGATGGCAAAATTAATATTGATGACAACGCACTTTACCGCCAACCTGAATTACGTGAAATGCGTGATGCCTCCCAAGAAGACGATAGAGAAAACCGCGCACGCGAATGGGAATTAAATTACATAGCCTTAGATGGTGACATTGGTTGTATGGTGAATGGCGCAGGTCTTGCGATGGCTACCATGGATTTAGTCAAATTAAATGGCGGCAATCCAGCAAACTTTTTAGACGTAGGCGGTGGTGCAACAAAAGAACGCGTTACGGAAGCGTTTAAAATTATTTTGTCCGATGACAAAGTTAAAGCCATTTTAGTGAATATATTTGGTGGTATTGTACGTTGTGATTTAATAGCCGATGGAATTATTGGCGCCGTACAAGAAGTGGGAACCAAGTTACCAGTCGTTGTTCGATTAGAAGGAAATAATGCAGAACTCGGCGCTAAAAAATTAAACGAAAGTGGATTAAATATTATTGCAGCAGAAAGTTTTACGGATGCAGCTAAAAAAGTCGTTAAAGCAGCAGGTGGAAAATGAGTATATTAATAGATAAAAATACAAAAGTAATTTGCCAGGGTTTTACAGGCAAACAAGGAACATTTCATTCTGAGCAAGCGATTGCTTATGGAACTAAAATGGTCGGTGGTGTAACACCTGATAAAGGCGGTCAAAAACATTTAGGCTTACCCGTTTTCAATACCGTAAAAGATGCGTTTGAAGAAACAGGAGCCGATGCCTCTGTTATTTATGTTCCAGCACCATTTTGTAAAGATTCGATTATTGAAGCAGTCGATGCGGGAATTAAATTAATTGTGTGTATCACAGAAGGTATACCCGTATTAGATATGTTAGAAGTGAAAGCCTATATTGATCAACGTCCAGGTGTAAGATTAATTGGACCGAATTGCCCAGGTGTTATTACTCCTGGACAATGTAAAATTGGTATCATGCCAGGACATATTCATTTGCCAGGAAAAATTGGTATTGTCTCACGCTCAGGAACTTTAACTTATGAAGCTGTTAAACAAACAACAGATTTAAAACTAGGCCAAAGTACTTGTGTGGGTATTGGTGGTGATCCAATTCCAGGAACTAATTTTATTGATGTCTTAGCGATGTTTGAAAAAGATCCGCAAACCGAAGGTATTATTATGGTCGGTGAAATCGGTGGATCGGCTGAAGATGAAGCGGCAGCTTATATCAAAAAGCATGTTAAGAAACCTGTTGTTTCTTATATTGCGGGTGTGACGGCTCCTGAAGGCAAACGCATGGGTCATGCGGGTGCAATTATCGCAGGCGGTAAAGGCACTGCTGCAGATAAATTTGCAGCACTCGAAGCCGCTGGTGTACACACCGTAAGATCTCCAGCTGAGATGGGTAAAAAACTTGCGGAGATAATGTCAGTCAATGCTTGATCCAAAACTTATTCGACAAGATCTTTCAAAAGTAGCTGAACTCTTAAAAAAGCGCGGCATGACCTTAGATGTTGCGCGTATTAATTCTTTAGAAGAAAAACGTAAAGAATTACAAGTATTAGTTCAGCAATTGCAAAGTGAACGCAATGCTAATGCCAAAGCCGTAGGCCAAGCCAAAGCTCAAGGAAAAAATGTCGATGAGATCTTGCATCAAGTAAAAGATTTAGGCGAAAAATTACAAGCAACCGAATCTGAATTTGAACAAGTACAAAATGCTTTAAATGATATGCTCGCCATGATTCCTAATATTCCGCATGAATCTGTGCCTGAGGGTTTAAAAGAAGAATGTAATAAAGAAATTCGAAAGTGGGGCACGCCAAAAAAATATGATTTTGAAGTCAAAGATCATGTGGATTTAGGCGCAAGAATAGGAATGGATTTTCCAACGGCTGCTAAACTTTCGGGTGCAAGATTTGTTGTGTTAAGAAATAAATTAGCGCGCCTACAACGCGCGTTAATTCAATTTATGTTAGATATCCATATTAAAGAACATGGCTATCAAGAAATTTATGTTCCAACTTTAGTAACCGCTGAATGTTTATTTGGAACAGGGCAGTTACCAAAAATGAAAGAGGATGTATTTTCAGTCAACAGCGAACAAGGTTTTTATCTGGTTCCAACTTCTGAAGTGTCAGTCACGAACACCATTCGCGATGAAATTTTAGAAATAGACCAGTTACCGCAAAAATTTGTTTGTTATTCTTCTTGTTTTAGAAGTGAAGCAGGATCATATGGCAAAGATACTCGCGGGATGATTCGTAATCATCAATTTGAAAAAGTTGAAATGATCCAAATATCACATCCTGATAAATCCTATGAAGTCTTAGAAGAAATGACCAAGCATGCAGAAACCATTCTGCAGCGTTTAGAATTACCTTATCGAGTAGTCGCTCTATGCGGTGGCGATTTAGGATTTTGTGCCGCTAAAACTTATGATTTAGAAGTATGGTTACCGTCACAAAATTGTTACCGAGAAATATCATCTTGCAGCAATACCGAAAGTTTCCAAGCAAGACGCATGAAAGCCAGATTTAAAGATAAAGCCGGCAAGATTGATTTTGTGCATACTTTAAATGGATCAGGATTAGCAGTGGGGCGAACCCTAGTTGCGATCTTAGAAAATAATCAAGATGCGATTGGTAGAATTCATATTCCAAAAGCATTACAGCCATATTTTGATGGGCAGAGTGTGATTGAATAATTTTCTGTTCAACCGAGAGCCAGAATCTGTCACCCCGCACTTGGACTTGTCACCCCGCACTTGTTGCGGGGTCCGGTGTATGAAAACATAAAAAATACGATCGCTTTGTATTTCTTTTTTTACACCAGACCCCGCAACAAGTGCGGGGTGACAGAGTTGAAGTTGTGCGGGATGACAGAGTAAAGATTTGTTCTTGGATATTTTTTTAGGAGCTGCTATTTGCATACTGAAATCCCCCCAAAACTCCGCTGGTCTTGCCGACGTGGTATGTTAGAGCTCGATATCATGCTCACCCGTTTTTTAGAAAACGCTTATTTAAAATCTTCTACAAAAGACCAAGAATTATTTGAAAAGTTACTGGCTTGCGAAGATCAAGATTTGTTTGAATGGTTGACGGGTAAAAAAATTCCGGTAGACTCTGAAATCCAAGATATAGTAAACAAAGTTAAACGTACTCACGTTTAATTCATTTTCATCACAGAGCTTTTCATCTTAATCCAAGTAATTTTTGCGTCAAAAATTTATCGTTTGTGGTGGTTTTTTATAAAGTACTACTATATAATATAGTGAGGTTTTATGATATGGGAAATAAGGTATTGGGTTGATCAAAAGGGAAAAGGGGCTGTTGAAAACTGGTTAAACACTTTAACCAAACAAGAATTAAAAGCCGTGGCAAGGGAGGTCAAATTATTGGAATATTGTGGGAATAATTTGCGCCTACCGCATAGCAAACCCCTCGGCAAAGGACTTTTTGAGTTGCGAGAAAGAAGATATGGGTATCGTATTTATTATTGTTTTTTGAATGGTAGAGTCATATTGCTTTTAGGTGCAGGCAATAAAAGTTCGCAATCGTCAGATATTCAAGTAGCCAGAGATAGATTGAAAATTATTAAAGACCAAGGAGATGAAACAGATGAAAACTAAAAGTTTCGATAAGTACCTTGAGAAACGGCTCAATAAAGTGGAAATTGCTAAAATTGAAACTCAAGCAAAATTAGAAAAAGAAGCTTTGGCGTCTCTTCAAAAAGATATTGCCAAGGCGTTAGATGAATATATGGCAGAAGAGAAAATTGGGTTTAATGAACTCGTGCGAAGGTTGGATATTAGTCCGACTCAGGTAGTCAAGATCAAAAACCGCGAGGCTAATCTTACATTGGCATCTATTGCTCACATCTTTGCTTTGTTAAGAAAAAAACCGCATATAGTATTCAAGGAAAAATAATTTAAAATAAATTTTATGAAATTCCAACTTTGCTCCTCAAAATACTACTTAATACTTTGGAAAACTTTAAGTCTCGCAACCTTGTTGCTAATTATTTTTTCACCATGCGTAATCACTATTAAAATAACTCTGATATTAATTGCTACTTGTTACATAAAATATTCTTTCAACAAACCAGAACTAAAAGAACTCTCAAAAGAAAAGGATCATTGGAAATTAAAAATAGGAGATAAAATTTTCGAAGGTGTTCTTGCAAAGGATAGCGTAATAACCCCTTATGTCTGTGTTTTAAGATTTAAAACTAATAAATTTACGCGCACGTTTGTGATGTTTGAAGATTCATTTCAAAATTGTGATGATTATCGAAGATTCAATCTAGAATTAAGATTTTGACCTCTGGCGGAACTATCCCTTCCTACAGTTCCAGAAAATAATCCTCGCGAAGAAGTGGGTGAACTCTCTTCTTCCGCGTGTCTTTGGGTTGTTCCAGTGTGAGTTATAGAGGATCCTGCATGGGATGGAACATGTAGTGCGGCTTGCATAACGGGAGTACTTCCTTGCGGACCTCTGTTATGTTGTGGGTGTGGTTGTCTGTGGCTTATCGAAAATGCATGTTTAGGCACGCAATGTTGTATTTTTTGTCCTACGTTAAGAATAAAACGGTCAGTACCTGCATCCATCCCAGAGAGAATAGTGCGAGGTAGTAATGCAACTATTTCAAAAAGACAGGTCAGCATATTCAAAGCATGACGAGCAGTGCGAATTTGAGGAAATATAATAGCTACCCAACTTGTATTAGATAGCCAAGTGTCCCGTTTTGCATCCTTATTTTTAAAAAAACATCCTGTTATGCTAGGTACCCCCCACGTTAATCCTAGAATTATCCAGCCAACCGGTGATCCAAATCCTAGTATTAAAAATGCTGGTAGAGCTGCACAGCTGATACCCCATCCAATGGTAGATTTAAGGCTCGATAAGAAAGCAAAAGATAATGAGGTTAACTCTTCAACGGTTGGTGTTTTTACAGAAAGTCCCATTTTGCTATAGGGCAATCGGTGCGATAACAAGATTTCAGTATCATGCTTGGTTAAGCGATGATGGTTTTGATTGGTTCCAGTTTCAACAATGTCATCTACAAAACTCACGCATGAACGAATTAAAAAATCTGCAATTCTTATAATTGATAACGGAACAATTACGGCATGGCGAACAATAGCCAAGAGAGGCACCCCGATGGATCCCCAACTAAGATTATGCTTAAACCAGTTCTCATAAGATTCGCCTTTTTTATGGGTCATATAATAAGTATAGAAAGGCCAAACCAATGGAATTGTGCAGAACGTAAAGCCGACTAAGAATATTATATTCCAAAAGAATGCCGTGCAAAGATCATCGAGCTCAACCATAAACGGTTTTTGGATGGTCGAATCTCGTTGAGAGAGTGTAGGATTTACTCGTCGTTGTGCCATATTTTCCTCGTTATGTTATAGAAACTAGTCTATCTTACAAAGCTTAAGGAAATATTAAGAACGATATAAAAATTTTTGTTATTAAAACAATAACTTAGACAAATTCTCTATTTTTAAAGTCTGCTATACTTTTATAAAAGAGGCTATTTAATGGCAAAATCACATTCATTAGCAGGTACGTCAATTCCAGCCATCTGGTTACCTAAAGATAGGTCGATGATTGATATTGCGAGGCAATCAAGTTTAATTAGATTTGGCGGGTGGACGCAATCAACGGATGGTTTTGTTGCGCATCAAGAGATGGGCGCGTTATCTGTTTTGGATTTTAATACTAAACCGCCCACACCTTTTCTCCTTACTTATAGCTTAAAAGATGCCTTGGTCACCGCAGTAACACCGCTGAAAGACGGTAAGTTTGTAACAGTTGTTGAAAAAGCATCGGGCGAAGATTGGCTAGTCGTATGGGATGCAAAAAATCGTGCTAATCCTATTGTTACTGAAAGTAGATTATTAGATACAGGAAGAGATGGCCAATGGAATACATTTCATGGAATATCTAAACGTCCTAACGAAGTCCTATTAATTTTTAGAAATTTTGCAAACAATAAAACCGTTCAATCGGTTAGACAATATAATGAAAAGACCAGATCGATTGATATTTTAACACTCGATTCTTTATTAAATATTTCTGTGCTTGATTGGTCCATTATAGGTGATTATTCTGTTTTAATTTGTTTTGATTTTGCTAAAAATAACTATCGCTTGCGAGTTTATAGTTTTGACAAAAAAGTTTATACCGATGACCGAAAACTTATAAATATTGTAGATGCTCAAATTTTTCCTATTGATCATCAATCTTTTATGGTTGCCTATGATTTTGATAAACCATCTAAAAACGATCGTACTATTTATATTTTTACTATTGATTCATCGGGAAAAATTGTGTTTCCTAAATTATCAATTAAAGCGGCTTTGTATCCTAATCCCTGTTTAACACGGGCGGGGGAATTATTTCTACCTTCTTCACCAGAGATGGGTGATGGGCCTGGACTTCTGAGATATAACTTAGTGAGTCAAAATGCGGTGGTGTATCCACTGAAGGGTCCTCTTGAAGACATGATGTTAACGCCAGATGGCGAGCTAGGAATTATTGTTCGCGAAGAGGGAAAGCCACTCATATGTCAATTTCATGATATTCCTAAGATTGATGAAAGACTCATCCAAATGTTTGCAGATGAAACAGATTTTCCGGAAGATGTTTCCAGAATGGTACTCCAATATGCAGATTTTGAAAAAGCACGCAATGAAAAAGCACCACCTTTTGTTATGCCAAGACAAAATATTTCTGAAAATGTTTCACCTTTGTATCTTGATGTCATAAAAAAGATTGATCGTTTACGTCAACAAATTGCTGAATTAAAAGAGCAATCTTCTAGAGCGTACCTTACCCCTGAAAAATACGTTCAATTAGAGGATGAATTGAAAGATGGGGCTGTGATTTTAAAGGCATTAAAAGAGTTAGAGGCGCTTTTTGAAAAGGGTGATTTATCTTTTCAAGATTGCGTGAAATCCATTGAACGTGCCTATCCAAAATTTTCTTCTGGAAAGATTTCTGGTCTCCTCGGTTGGGTTTCACAAACGAAAGTTCATGCCGCATTTAATTCAATCTTGCGAGACTTAAATAAAATTCCAGAACGTGAACACGGAAAGCTTTTACAAAGAGATAATCCCTCACCCAAAAAACCGTCGAGTCCGGGTAGATCCTAATTAGGAGCTAACGAATCCTTTCCCACTTTTCTTTTTTCTAAAAAATCTTTTAAATCAAGCCTAGGAATCGTTTTTTGAATCAGTGTTGCGACAGTACTCTGCCAAAACTTTCCATAAAGAGGTAAATCAATTCCGCCATTTAAAGCTTTCGGATAATTAGATAGCGTAGTATTTAAAGCTTCCTTTGCTTGGCTCTCGGTTCTGGCATTGCGTATTTTTTTCATAAAATCAATGAGGAAGTTTCGTTTATCATTTTTTAAATCGCGCTGTTCTTCATTCGATGACCAAAAATAACAAGTAGGGGTTTGTTGTTTGCTTAAAGAATCTCTGTATTTTGCCATTTCAACGAGTTGGGCTATTGAAATACAGTATGTTGGGTCGCCCGCTTTATTTTCTCCTGGTTGTGTTTTGAATAGAGCAGAATAAATTCCACGGTCAAGATCGGCAGGTAAGGTTGTCTCCAAAAGTTGTAGCCAACCTTCGATGGTCTCGATAGAAATATTTTCATAACCATAGGGTTTAAGTAAAATCGAATTCATGAGATATGAAAAAAAGAGAACGGCATTGTTAGGCTGCCTTTGGCAATACGATTCAAGCACATTTATAAAACCTATCAAAATATTGACTTTGTTCCAAACTTTGACGGGAAGATGAAATTGAATATCGACTTCCTCGTCTGCTTGCAAAAAAACCATTAATAGTTTCCAACCATAGGTAGCGTGATTTCCCCCTAGAGAGCCGCGGAAAAAATACTCATAAAAAGTTAAATCTTTTTCTAATGCTTGGATAAACTGTAGTTTGACTTGGTCATCATTTTCTAAAAGGTGCCAGTATTTTAGAGAATCTTGGCCTTTTAATAGTCCTAAAAGTTTTTCCCAGTTAGAATTTTCGAGGGAGTTTAATAAGTCCCCTTTAATAGGGTCTTGTTTCTGTGGGCTGAGTGCATCTATCGCTCGTCTTAGCATAAGGATCTCTTCTCTCCTGAGGCATATTTTTATTAATATTAATCGCAATATCTAATAACTCGCGAAGTATATCTTCGCATCGATTCGAAAACCATCCCTGGCGCAAAATACCAGAGTTAATTTCAGCTTGTATAGTGCCAATTTTATCTTCCCAGCTGGTTGCATTATTAGATAAAGCTCCATAAATAAATTCTCGAGTCACTAAATCGGTGTCGGCAGCGAAAAAAACAAAACGATACTTCCGGCTTTCATGCCTTCTTTTTTTCATATATTCATCAAATCGTCGCATACCATCTGCAAATAAGCCTTCTCCTAATTCAGATATTTCATTTTGTAAGGCTTCTTTGGCGCGATCAAAATTGTCTGGATCAACTTTGCTATCCTCTTCTATGTTTCCAACATAAGTGCTTAAAAATTTATTTAAGCGAACCGCAGGAGTGATTACTGCAATGTCTTCTTTTGATTCTAAGTGATTTGAAGCTGCAACACGCATGAAATCCATGGATCTTAATTGTTGAACTCTGCCTTCGAATAAATTACCTAGTGAAACATTATAATTCCCAGTACTTAGAAAACGTGTGCCAATATCATCGCAAAGGCTGGATGGGATATTTTCAGCGGAGCGGATGTTCTTAAGAATATCCCAGGCCTCATCTGAGTTTCCCTTGTTGGCAAATAATAACAAAGCTCCTTTCAATGCCAACAAATGCTCTTTTTGCGCTTCCATAGGGGAATTCTTCTCTATGGCTTGTAGCGCTTTGGCAATAATTTCTAACCAAGTTTCTAAATACAAAATGTTCTTTTGCTTTAAGCGAGGCATAATGTGTTTATCCAGAAAATCTAAAAACTCTTTAGGGTTTTCTCTTATTGCTATCTCAGGCTCTTGCGTAAAAAAAGCTTGTTGCTCGAATTTTTGGATAGATTCTTGTGTAACAAGTTTTCTATCTCTAATGGACTGAATTCTATTTCTAAGCTCTGCATCTCTATAGTGTGCTTTCAGAAATAACAAAGGAGCTTTATCTAGTAATTTTTTGAGATGCTCATCATCTAATAAAGATGGCCAGGGTGTGCGTTCAGTTAGTGTTTTTTCTCCTAATTGATTAACTATCATGGGCGCAATTTTTTTGCGAGCAAATTTCGTAGTTGGCTCGAAAAAATTAAAATAAAAATATTCTAATGTTTCCGCATTTATCTTTTCTAATAATGCCTTAAAAATGTTGGGGTGATAGTTATAAGCACACCAAAGACAGTTTTTTTTGCAAGCGTCATTAAGAACTGTAGGGGTTAGTTTTTCTATGGCTTTTATAATGGTTGCTTCAGTGCAGTTATGATAGGGGGGAGTAGGAACGCCCAAAAAATCTGGAATATGTATTAGAGAACTAAGCCAACTATAACCAATATCATCATTAAATTGAGATAACTCATGCTGCAATAAGTCGCTTAACTCCTCAGAACTAACGAGCGTAAGAAAATTACGAAAGCGCGTATTGTCCGTTGTTATTTCTCCCACAGCAGTGGCGTTAGTGTAATTTTTTAAAACCTCGACGAGGCAGCCTTTTTCTTTTAATACTTGAAATAGTTTCTCAAAATGCTGATTGGGAATTTTATAAGGGCCATAAGAAATGATCTTAAATCTGTTTCCAACAAAAAGCTCACTTGTCATTGTAACCTTAAAGAAGGTTTTAAATGTTTCAACATCTATGGCCCTAGCTAAGACTTCAAATCTATCTAAAGGTAGGAGCTGCCATTGTTTTACATCTACATCAACAAGATTTCTGGCTTCTGGGTGGTTATAGTCTTGCGCTGGCATGAGTTTCTCTCCTTTCTGGAGGTATATTTTTATTAATATTAATCGCAATATCTAATAACTCGCGAAGTATATCTTCACATCGATGCGAAAACCATCCGTTGCGCAGAGTTCCAGAGTTAATTTCAGCTTGTATAGTTTTAATTTTATCTTCCCAACTCGATGCTTTATTAGATAAAGTCCCGTAAATAAATTCTCGAGTCACTAAATCGGTGTCGGCAGCGAAAAAAACAAAACGATATTTCTGGCTTTCGTGTCTTCTTTTTTGCATATATTCATCAAATCGTTGCATACCTTCTGCAAATAAACCTTTTCCTAATTCAGATATTTCTTTTTGTAATGCTATTTTACCGTCATCAAATTTGTCGGGATTAATTTTTGTATCGTCATTTATTTCTACATAGGTGCTTAAGAATTCATTTAAGCGAACCGCAGGAGTCATTGCTTGAATGACTTCCTTTGATTCTGGGTGATTTGAAGCTGCAACACGCATGAAATCCATGGATTTTAATTGTTGAACTCTGCCTTCGAACAAATTACCTTGTGAAACATTATGATTTCCAGCACTTAGAAAACGCGTGCCAATATCATCGCAAAGGGTGGATGGGATATTTTCAGCGGAGCGGATGTCCTTAAGAATATCCCAGGCTTCATCTGAGTTGCCCTTGTTTGCAAATAATAACAAAGCTCCTTTCAACGCTAGCAAATGATCTCGTTGTGCTTGCATACCGAGATCTTTATCTATGGCTTGTAGGGCTTTAGAAATAATTTCTAACCAGGTTTCTATATATAAAATATTCTTTTGTTTTAAGCGTGGAATAATATGCTTGTCCAAAAACTCTAAAAACTCTTTGGGGTTTTTTCGTATTGCTATCTCAGGATTTTGAGTAAAAAAAGCTTGTTGTTCAAATCTTTGAATAAACTCTTCAGTAGAATTTTGTGCTGCTCTCATGGAGTTAATCCGATCCGTAAGCGCTGCATCCACTAATTCTTCTGTTTTCAGAAATAGTAAAGGAGCTTTATCTAATAATTTTTGGAGATGTTCATTATCCAAGTAGGAGGGTGGGTTAGGCGGATACTCAGAAAGTGTTTTTTCTTGTAATTTATCAACTAAAATAGAGGAAATTTCTTGGCGGTCATATTCCTGATTATTGTCTGAATCTAGGTTACCAAAACACCAGAGTGTATTTAAGTAAAAATATTCTAAAGCCTCCGCATTTACCTTTTTTAGTAATACCTCAAAAATTCTGGGAAAATCCCAATAAGCCCACCACATACTTCCTTTTTTGCAGGCATCACTAAGTACTTCTTCATTAAGTTTTTCTACCGCTGCTATAATGGTTGCTTGGGTGCAATAATGATGTTTTATAAGGCGTCTTGGATCGCTTAGTAAACAATTGAGCCAGTGAAGGAGTGAGCTATTATATAGTACAAAACGAGAATCCCCTAAATCGGTCTGTAATAATTCACTCAATTCGTTTGATGTGACTAGGTTTAGAAAGTTATTAAAGCAATGATCATTATATATTAGCCACATTACTGCCGTAGAAGTATGGGTATAGTTTTTTAAAACATCTATGAGGCAGTCTTTATCCTTTAGTACCCGAAGAAGTATATTGAAATGGCCAGGAGAAATTTTGTCGTCTCCTTTTGAAATTACTCTAAAGACGTCCCTAAACCTAGCAAAAGATATTTCAGTTAGCTCAAGTAAAGTTTTAAAAGTGTCAACATCCGTTGCCTTAGCTAATGCTTCAAATTTATCTAAAGACAGAAGATGCCATTGCTCTGCATCTAAATCACCAAGATTTCTGGCTCGGTCTGGGTGGTTATAGTCTTGCGCTGGCATAAATTCTCACCCCAAATTCAAAATGTTCATAATATTACCAATTAACCCTGCTGTTGTCTATATTAAGCCAGCCTAATAAGCCTTTTGTCCCACCCCGAAATGCGTTAATATCTCCTGTTTTCTCAACGAATTGAGCCCATCATGCAACATACACGTAACTTTTCAGTTATTGCCCATATTGATCATGGGAAATCGACTTTATCCGACAGGCTGATTCAGCGCTGTGGGGGGCTTTCCGAGCGGGAAATGTCAGCTCAAGTGCTAGATTCTATGGATTTAGAGCGGGAGCGGGGGATTACGATTAAAGCCCATAGTGTGACCTTAAATTATAAGGCTAAAGATGGGCAGTCTTATCAGCTTAATTTTATTGATACCCCCGGGCATGTGGATTTTTCTTATGAAGTTTCAAGGTCTTTGGCTGCTTGTGAAGGGGCTTTGTTAGTCGTTGATGCGGGGCAAGGGGTTGAGGCTCAGACATTGGCGGTTTGTTATACGGCTTTAGAACAAGGCTTAGAAGTTGTACCTGTTTTGAACAAAATTGATTTGCCGCAGGCAGATCCTGAAAGAGTGATTAAAGAAATTGAAGAGATTATTGGGCTTGAAGCGCAAAATGCTTTGAGGGTGAGTGCGAAACAAGGGATTGGGATTGATGAGCTTTTAGAGGCTATTATCACTCGAATCCCGGCGCCGGTTGGGGATCCTGAAGCGCCCTTACAAGCTTTAATTATTGATTCTTGGTTTGATGCTTACTTAGGGGTGGTTTCGCTTGTTCGAGTTAAAAACGGGACTTTAAAGACTGGCGAAAAGATGCAGGTGATGTCCACCGGGCGCAGTTATGAAATTATGGGTGTGGGAATTTATACGCCTAAGCGTACCGAAACAGGCAAGTTATCAGCGGGTGAAGTAGGTTATGTGGTCGCGGGCATTAAAGAAATTGATGGCGCACCTGTTGGCGATACGTTAACGCATACGCATAAACCTGCCACTGAAGTGCTCCCTGGTTTTAAACAAGTACAGCCTCAAGTTTATGCCGGATTATTTCCTATTAAAGCGGATGACTTTCCTGATTTTAGAGATGCGTTAGCTAAATTACGTTTGAATGATTCTGCTTTGTTTTATGAGCCAGAATCTTCCGAAGCTTTAGGATTTGGGTTTCGCTGCGGATTTTTAGGCATGTTGCACATGGAAATTGTGCAAGAGCGTTTAGAGCGTGAATATAATTTAGATTTAATTACCACAGCGCCCACCGTAGTTTATGAAGTGGTTACGACCAAAGGTGAAACTTTGCATATTGATAATCCTTCAAAATTACCTGTTACTAATTATATTTCAGAAATTCGCGAACCGATTGCGAAAGTGAATATTTTAGTACCGCAAGAATATTTGGGTAATGTGATTACACTTTGTATTGAAAGACGCGGTGTGCAAAAAAATATGCAATATTTGGGCAATCAAGTTTCATTAGTGTATGAAATTCCTATGGGTGAAATCGTATTAGATTTTTTTGATCGACTAAAATCCACCAGTCGCGGTTATGCTTCTTTGGATTATCATTTTGAGCATTTTGAAACGGCGGACTTAGTAAAATTAGATTTGTTAATTAACAATGAAAAAGTCGATGCATTAGCGCTTATAGTACATAGAGAACAATCGCAATATAAAGGCCGACAGATTGCTGAGAAAATGCGTGAATTGATTCCGCGTCAAATGTTTGATGTGGCCATTCAAGCAGCGATTGGAGCGCATGTGATTGCTAGAACCACGGTAAAAGCGATGCGTAAAAACGTCTTAGCCAAATGTTATGGTGGTGACGTATCACGTAAACGTAAATTGTTAGAGAAACAAAAAGAAGGGAAAAAGCGCATGAAACAAGTGGGTAATGTTGAAATCCCACAGGAAGCATTTTTGGCAATTTTGAAGGTGGATAAGAAATGAATTTAAATTTTGAATTAATTTTATTTTACGCAACGCTAATCACAGGCGTGATTGCTTTATTTGATTGGTTGGTTTTGTCGCGCAATCGGGGTAAATCTAAACCGCTCCCTAAAATGATTGATTATGCTTATGCTTTTTTTCCAGTATTGCTCTTAGT
>Ga0207134_1096_pt1 | contig 26012 bp, 24 predicted proteins | sample Alteio_BWMinHeat_12_FD_153527 | JGI IMG/M metagenome (GOLD analysis project Ga0207134, IMG submission 153527) | Enriched cells from forest soil in Barre Woods Harvard Forest LTER site, Petersham, Massachusetts, United States -... | ecosystem: Environmental > Terrestrial > Soil > Temperate forest >... | reverse complement strand
GATCGGTGGTTCTGTTTGGCCATTGTTGTTGCACTGGAAGCGCGACTTCCCTATATGGCCAACCGTAATCCAGATGGGCACAGCCCTAAGTATTGGAACAAGCACCCAGAAGCCCGCGCCAGAGCGGAAGCCAAAAGCCAATCCAGTATTCGGCAGACTATTCCGGTGCAGAGACAGACAATCGACACGGCATTTTTTGTCGCAATTGTCTTTGGAATTCTTACTCCTCTCATCGCTCTGCTTCAGTGGAATGGAGTGGTGACCGTGGGTTGGAAACTTTCACTATTCGGATATGCTGTCATGACCTTTATCGTAGTGACAGCGTTTTGGTATTGGGAGAGAGCGTCTGCGTGGAGTTACCCAAAACGATATAGCTGGCTGTTTGGCACATTCATGGTACTCAGTGTGATTTCTGCGACTGGCGTTACGAAGCAGTACCGACATGAGCATCCGTTGTTCGTGTTTCCGCCCACACTTAAAGATCGCTTTAAGTCTGACTTTGAGGACAAGAATGGGTTCAAAGGTGGCGAGTATACGGTTAAGTATCATGATGGTGAAACGACAACTGTACCAGTTGACTTAATCATCGACTATCCATCCGATACCAAATTCCTCAATGTTTTTATCCCTATGACATCACACCCTTACGACTTATGCGTTGCGATTGCAAATACTTATGGAGACATTCTCTCCACTATCGACAGCGGGGCTGTTGTTCAGACCCACCATCCAGGTGAAAGGACATTTTCAACCAAGGAGTTGAAATTCTCCGGCAGAATGTTTCTCTATGTAGACAATTTATTAACATTTTATTAACATTTCGAGAGAAGGCTGATCTTGAGGATTATTACAAATCGAAGAATTTGCAGCTCCAAATACGTGATTCCGACTACGTGGCGGCACACACTCAACATTAAGCGGCTTTGGTTAGTTCCTTGTATCGAGGTTTTCGGGACGACGCGTTTGAATCCGCCTCCTACTTCTCCGCAATCATCGCCAACCGCGCCGCTCCGTACAATCCAGCATCACTTCCCAGTAGCGCACGAGTGATGATCGTCTTCCTCGGGCCCAACGGCTTCACGTGCGCCGACGCTCCTAACCTGGTCCCGTTCGATCCATCGGGGTCCGTGGCCGCATAGACCATGGAGCGCTGCCGCAACTCTTGGAATATGGCGGGTGAAAAAATCTCCCACGCGCTCGATACTCCGCCGCCTACCACGTACATCGGCAGATTGAACGCATTCACCAAACTGGAAAGCACAATGCCTAGCGCACTCCCTACGCGAGCGAATACTTTCCTGGCTGCGTCGTCTCCCTGAATCGCCAGGTCATACACTGTTTTCGAACTAAGCTCCGCGGACGCTGCTGCCCGGGACAGGGCGGCACCACTGCCATTCCCCGCGGCTTCGCGCGCCATCCGCACCACCGCTGTTGCCGAGGCATAGGCCTCCAGGCAGCCGCGATTGCCGCATCCGCACAAAGCACCGGCGGGCTCCACGGTGATGTGGCCGAACTCGTTGGCCATGCCGCTCATGCCATGCCAGATGCGGCCGCCCATAATCAGTCCGCCGCCGACGCCCGTGCCCAACGTAAGCATCGCCATGTCTTTGAGGTTGCGCGCGGCGCCCAGCCAGCATTCGCCCAGCGCAGCGGAGTTGGCGTCGTTTTCCAAAATCACGCGGGTCTTCAGCCGCTTCTCAATCTCATCGCGCGCAGGATAGTCCGCCCAGTCCGGCAGATTGGGCGACTCACGCACCATGCCCGTTTCCATATCAATGATTCCAGGGACGCCGATCCCGATCCCCAGCAACGACCCCACGCCCTGGTTCTTCTGGACCAACTGTTGAATGGCATCGCACATGTCGCCAATCACATGATCGCGACCCAAGGAAACTTTTGTATCAAGAGTGACTTTTTCCAGAAGGCCGCCCTGCTCATCCACGGCTGCAATGCGAAGGTTGGTACCACCCAGGTCAACGCCAATGGAATATGCAGGCATAGTCGAGAGTCAGGGTAACATCGGAGGCGGGAAATGCCAATCGCGAAATGGGCTAAAACGTAGGTAAAAATCGTTTTAGTAACATTGCCTCGGTTAGTCTTACTTCTGGCACTTGGGACAGTAGTGGCTGCTCCGTCCGCCAATGACCACCCGCTTGACCGGAGTCTTACAAACCAGGCACGGCTCTGCTTCGCGGCCGTAAACGCGATGCTCCAGCTGAAAGAAGCCTTCCTCGCCATCGGCATCCACGTAGTCGGAGACCGAAGAACCACCGAGCGCGATCGCCTCCTTCAGAACTTCCTGGACTGCCTTGTGCAACCGCCGCAGGTCCTCCCGAGTGAGCGACGCAGCCCGCCGCCTTGGCCGGATGCCAGCGCGGAACAGCGACTCATCGGCATAGATGTTGCCTACGCCCCGCAGCAGCTTCTGGTTCAGGAGAGCGCTCTTGATCAGTGTTTTGCGGCCCTTGAACAGGCCCACAAAATCTTCAAGGCTGATATCCAGCGGTTCCCGCCCGCCCGCTTCAAACGCTTGCGCGACGCTCAGCCGGCCAAACCGCCGGGGATCCACAAATCGCAGTTCCCTTCCTGATGCCAGTTTCGCCACCGCATGCGTGTGCTTCTCCAGCGGCTGGTCGTCGCTGCAAACCAACATGCGCCCAGTCATTCCCAGGTGCACGATCCATTGCGACTTGTTTTGCTGTGTGGAGCGGGCGCCCCCGCCCACTGCTTTGCGCTTAGGTTTGGTCTTCGTCTCGCCCCCGAATTCCAAATCAAAGATGATATGTTTCCCCGCCCGATGCACTCCGGCGATGCGCTTGGATTCGAGCGCAGCCACAATCTCCGACGCTTTCGACTTCAACGGCTCTGGCTTCGATCCCAGCCACACCGACTCGATCACGTCGCCGGTCACGCGACTGGCCAATCCACGCGCAATGGTCTCCACTTCAGGCAGTTCAGGCATGACAGCAGTTTACAGGCTGAGTCATTGAGCAGTCAGCAATCAGCACTCAGCATTTACCTCTTTCCGCTGAGACCGCGCAGACCTAACCCGAGCTCTGGTGGAGGTTGGGATGTGATGTTGAGTGCTGACAGCTGAGTGCTCCAATGCACCTGACGATTGCTATCCCCGGCCCGCCGGGTTATCATTTGAAGTACACCTCAGGCTCCGCCTAAATCCTTGTAATTCAGTGACCCGTTAGTTTCCGCGGGCAACGAGTGTGTGCGACCCCGCAATTGCGGCCGGGGATCGGCCGCAGCATTCTGTTCCAGGAGCAAGCAATTGAAGAAGGGTAAGGCTGTAGTCATCGTCGGCGCCCAGTGGGGCGACGAGGGCAAAGGCAAGATTGTGGACGTGCTCTCGGAGAATTTTTCTGTTGTCGCACGATACGCTGGCGGACACAACGCCGGCCACACCGTCATCATCAACGGCAAGAAGTTTATTTTGCAACTGGTGCCCTGCGGCGTTCTGCGCCGCGGTTGCCGCAGTGTTATTGGCAATGGAGTGGTGCTTGATCCCGTCGCCTTCCTGAAAGAGGTCGGCGCCCTGCGCGAGGCTGGTGTCAAAGTTGACGGCAGTCTGTTCGTCAGCAATCGCGCCCACGTCATTCTGCCCTATCATCGCATGATTGAACTGGCCTCCGAAAATGCGCCGGGACGCGTAAAGATCGGCACGACGTCCCGTGGCATCGGTCCCGCCTACGAAGACAAGATGGGCCGTCGTGGCCTGCGCGTCGCTGATCTGCTGGATCTAAAGCTGCTGAAGACCCACATTGAAAACGCCTGCCGCGAGAAGAACATGATCGCGCATGCGCTGTTCAACTCCGAGCCTCTCGACGCCGACAAGATGTACGACGAATACGCCGCTGCTTCCGCCAAAGTTGCGCCCTTTGTCTGCGATACGGCTGCGCTGCTGAACAAGGCCCTGGCGCAGGGAGAGTCGGTCATGTTCGAGGGCGCGCAGGGATCCATGCTCGACATCGATCACGGCACCTACCCCTTCGTGACGTCCTCGAGCGCGACTTCGGGAGGCGCTGTCATCGGAACAGGCGTCGCACCTACTTCGATTGACACCGTCATTGGAATCACCAAGGCTTACTGCACGCGCGTAGGTGGCGGGCCGTTTCCAACCGAGGCTCTCGACGCTCAGGGAGATATGCTGCGCGCCCGAGGCAACGAATTCGGCGCCGTCACTGGACGGCCTCGCCGCTGTGGCTGGCTGGATTTGCCTCTCTTGCGCTACGCTGGCATGATTAATGGAGTGTCATGGCTGGTGGTGACCAAGCTCGACGTCCTGGATGAACTGGCCGAGATTCCAGTTTGTGTGGGCTACAAGATCAACGGCAAAGAAACCGAAGAGATTCCACCGCAGGACAGTGGCTACCACCAGGTTGAATGCATCTACCGCAAGATGCCCGGTTGGCAAACCTCGACGCTGGGAATCACCAAGCTGGAGAAGTTGCCGAAAGCGGCGCGCGAGTATCTTGCATTTGTGGAAAAGCAGAGTGGAGCGCGCGTCGGTATGGTCTCGACTGGCCCCGATCGGGAACAGACTATCTTTGTGGATGACTTTACAGCTAAACTTCGGGAGTTAACGGGCCCCAAAACCAAAGCACAGGCGGAAAAATAATAACGGAGCAAGCGAATGGTCGTTCTGGCCGTGACGTGGATGGCGAAAGTAGGTCGTGAGGCGGATGTTATTGGAGTGTTTTCCAAGCTCACGGAAGAATCCCGCAAAGAGCCGGGATGCGTAATGTACCAGGTACACCGGCACAAGACTGAACCCCGCCGGTTTTTCATCTATGAACAATATAAGGACGATGCAGCGCTGGAGGCCCACCGCGCCGCGCCCCACTTCCTGCTGTACGCCAAGAAAGAACTACCAAAGTTGGGAGAACGAGTAGAAGGCCACCTCTACGAACCAGTAGGCTAGATCGTGTGTTGCGAAAGTGGAGCGGGCGCCCTCGCCGCTTTATGTTGCGCTGTCTAAACTACTTCCCTTTGTCCGCCATGAGCACACCGCCGGACGAATATTGCTCTCTGGAAACTTCGTGAAACGCGATGATGACTCCTTCGCGCGGCGCAGCGGCTTCTTCCACCAGCACGTCCGTGATGCGCTTGGCCAGCTTGCGCTTCTGCTCGACCGTCCGACCCGCCAACATCGTGATTTGCACCATCGGCATAAGAAATGCTCCTAAGCTTCTTGCGATAGCTACTGCGCTAACTCGTATCCTGCGAAGAAATAACTCAGCTCGAACCGCGCCGTATCATCTGCATCAGAACCGTGGATTGCATTGTGTTCAATATTACTGGCCCACTTCTTGCGGATGGTCCCTTCCTCCGCGTTCGCCGGATTCGTCGCGCCCATCAGCTTGCGCAAATCCGCAATAGCATTTTCTTTTTCCAGCGCCAGTACCACAATCGGCCCGCTCGACATGAAGTCGGTGAGTGAACGGAAGAAGGGCCGGCTGGCGTGGACGGCATAAAACTGTTCCGCCTGATGCTTGGAAATTTCAAGCATCTTCATGGCCAGAATACGGAAGCCATTCTTCTCAAACTGCTCGATGATGTCGCCAACTGCGTTCTTGGCCACCGCATCCGGTTTAATGATGGTGAATGTACGTTGCAGAGTCTTCATTTCAGTGATTAGTCCCCAATCGTTTTGTCATCTAAGAAATCTCAAGCTCTAGCCGAAACGCCCATCGCGGCCACTACAGTTTCGCCAATGTCGGCGGGCGATTTCGCTACCCGGATACCAGCCGCTTCCATAGCCTTAATTTTCTCGGCCGCCGTGCCCTTGCCGCCGGAAATGATCGCACCCGCGTGCCCCATACGCCGCCCGGGCGGCGCGGTCTGGCCGGCTATGAATCCCACCACGGGTTTCTTCATGCGCGAGGCCACGTACTCCGCGGCGGTTTCTTCAGCGTTCCCACCAATTTCTCCGATCATTACCACCACTTCCGTCTGCGGGTCTTTGTTGAATAGTTCAAGCGCATCAAGAAAATTGGTGCCAATGATGGGGTCGCCGCCAATTCCGATCGCGGTGGATTGTCCAATGCCGCGCGTGGTCAGTTGATGCACAGCCTCATAGGTCAACGTACCGGAGCGCGAGACAATTCCCACCGAGCCTTCGCGATGGATGTTCCCCGGCATGATCCCGATCTTGCATTTACCCGGAGAAATAATGCCCGGACAATTCGGCCCGATCAGCCGCGATCGACGGGTCTGCAGGAACTCCCACGCTCGCACCATGTCCAGAGTCGGAATGCCTTCCGTGATGCAAACGATCAACTCGATCTCGGCGTCGGCAGCTTCCATGATGGCATCGGCGGCAAACGGCGGCGGCACGAAAATCACCGAAGCATCCGCGCCGGTCTTGTCCACCGCCTCCTGCACGGTATTGAAGACTGGCCAACCCTCGTGAGTACTGCCGCCTTTCCCGGGAGTAACTCCACCCACAATCTTGGTGCCGTACTCCGCGCATGCTTTCGCATGAAAGGTTCCCTCGCGGCCAGTCAGCCCCTGCACGATCACGCGAGTTGATTTATCAATCAAAATGCTCATAAAGTTTACCTATGATCCGGGTGTTCTTCCCCGCGCTATCTTAAGCTGCTGCTGCGACGACTTTCTCGGCCGCATCCTTCATTGTGTCCGCCACGATAAAATTCAGCCCTGACTGTCGCAGAATCTCGCGTCCGGCCTCCACATTAGTTCCTTCTAGACGCAGCACAATGGGTAACTGCATGTGCGTCTTCTTCGCGGCCTCGACTACACCGGTGGCCAGCATATCCACACGCAGAATTCCGCCAAAAATGTTGATTAGCACCGCCTTCACATTCTTGTCGTTCAGCAGGATTTCGAATGCGTGCGTCACCTGCTCCGCATTGGCTCCGCCGCCTACGTCCAGAAAATTCGCCGGCATGCCGCCTGCGTATTTGATGATGTCCATGGTCGCCATTGCGAGGCCTGCGCCGTTCACCATGCAGCCCACGGTTCCATCCAGCTTGATGTAATTCAGGCTGTATTTCGAAGCCTCCACTTCGAGCGGATCTTCCTCGGTCACATCGCGTAGCGCTTTGAGGTCAGCGTGCCGGAACATCGCGTTGTCATCGAAATTCATCTTGGCATCGAGCGCGAACAGGCGGCCATCGCTACACGTTACAAACGGATTAACCTCCATCAAGGACGAATCCGTCTCCTCAAACGCACGATAGAGTCCGGTCATAAACTTGACCGCTTCGTTAATCTGCGTCGGCTTGAGTCCCAATCGGAAAGCAAGTTTGCGAGCCTGAAATCCCTCCAGGCCCATGCCCGGAGTGATGTGCTCTTTAAGAATGGCAGTAGGATCCTCTGCCGCGACCTGCTCAATCTCCATCCCACCGGCGACTGAAGCCATGAAAACCGGCCGCGACTCGTTGCGATCAATCACGATTCCCAGGTACAACTCTTTCTCGATGGGCAGCGTTTCTTCGATCAGCAACCGCTGCACGAGGCGACCTTCGGGTCCAGTCTGATGGGTCACCAGCGTCATGCCCAGAATCTTGGAAGCGATATCTTTCGCTTCTCCCACCGACTTCGCAATCTTCACTCCGCCGCCCTTGCCCCGGCCTCCGGCATGGATTTGCGCTTTCACCACCACGCCGCCAGCTCCGGCCTCGAACAACATCTTCGCGGCAGCCTCGGCCTGTTCTACAGTCTCGGCCATTTCCCCGCGCGGCACTGCGACACCGTATTTTTTCAAGATCGTTTTCGCCTGATACTCATGAATTTTCATCGTAGTTCCTGAATCCCATTCTGACCGGATGGTTATGGCAGGTCGCGCTTGCAGCTTCACACAGCGGGCAGCAAACATTTGATTCTATCGAACAGCCCGGCATCAGGCAACCAGACGATAAGCGACAGAAGCGGCGTAGGCCCTCTGCGCACTCAGCGTGAGTTTCTCAGTGGACTCCGCGGTTAAAAGCTTTTGTTTGCAAAACGTCAATTCGCAGAGTGCACAAACACAAAGCGATGACACCGCCAGCAGTGCCTCTGCTGCCATCAATTCTTCGGGATGCTAATCTTATTATGTGATCTTCGATGCCCTTCATCGCATAGCCAACCACCGCGAATCGCTTACCCGCGACGAAGCGCGCTCCGTCATGTCCGAGGTCCTTACCGGACAATGCACCGATACCCAGATCGCAGCCTTGCTGGTTGCGCTGCACATGAAAGGTGAGACCGTCGAAGAAATTGTCGGCTTTGCAGAGGCCATGCGGGCCGCGGCAGCGCCGCTTAATCTGCGAGGCTCGACCCTTCAGGTCAGTGGTACGGGGCGCGATGCCCTGGTGGACACTTGCGGTACCGGTGGCGATGCTAGCGGCACCTTCAATATTTCAACCGCGACTGCGCTTGTGGTCAGCGGAGCGGGTGTGCAAGTCGCCAAACATGGCAACCGCAGCGTGACTTCGAAGTGCGGCTCAGCCGATGTGATGGAAGCGCTCGGAGTAAAGATCGATTTGCCGCCGACACAAGTTTCCGCTTGTCTGGAGGAAGTGGGCATCGCGTTTCTGTTCGCCCCGGCCATGCATTCGGCTATGAAGTATGTGCAAAACGCTCGCCGTGACCTCCGGTTGCGCACGGTATTTAATCTGCTCGGCCCGCTCACCAACCCGGCCCATGCTTCCGCTCAGGTTGTCGGCGTTTATTCTGTTGATCTGGTGGAAAAGGTCGCCGAGGCACTCAGCATGTTGGGACTGCACCGTGCCCTTGTGGTTCACGGATTGGATGGCATGGATGAAATCACCATCACGGGCCCCACGAGGATCGCCGAAGTGCGCGAGGGACAGCTTCGTACTTATGAGGTCACCCCGGAAGAATTCGGACTACGCCGTGCTCGACTAACCGAAATAGAGGGCGGCGACGCGGCTGCAAACGCAGCGATCATTCGACGGATTCTCGCCGGGGAAAAATCACCACGCCGCGATGTAGTTTTGCTGAACGCAGCCGCGGCGCTGGTCGCGGCTGGCCGGTCGGATCACCTCAAAGATGCTCTAACCATTGCCGAGCGTTCGATTGATTCGGGCGCGGCCGCCAGCAAACTCGAAACGCTGGTACGGGCCACTAAACGATTCTCATCGTGACTTGCTAAGACAACCCACCAACCGTTATTTGTCCCGAGCGTAGTGAGGGATCTGAGGTCTTCGCCCTCGCAAAAAACTGCAGTTCCCCGTAGCTTCGTTCCCGGAATGACAAAGAGCGTCATAGCCACCCTCACTTCTTTGCCGCGGTTTCCTTTTTCAAGCGCTCGATCTGCCCCAGGTGGTTTTCCCCATGCCCACTCATCTTCTCCACGTACTCGGCCACCGTTACCGCGCGCTTCAGTTCGGGATGATACGCAGACCTCTCCAGGTCTCCGGGTTTCATGCGCCGCAGCAGTTGCAGCGTGGAGTGACGATTCAATCCATAAGCCGCGACCATCTCGGGCAACGGTATGTCCATGTAACCGAGATTTTGGGCCCACGCGTCCTGGTCCATCGGAGCAATCACAGGGCTGCTATCGGCCAGCATCTGGCGGAAGCGATGCGCGTACACAATCTCGATATCCGCTAGATGCCCAACCACTTCCTGAATGCACCACTTCCCCGGGGAAGGCTTGTAGCGCAACGTTTTCTCCGGCAACCCCGCCACTGCTGCCGCGATCTGCTTAGGACTTTTCTCCGCTGCGTCAAGATGCTTCTTCAATTCCGCTGCCGTCATAAAGTTCCTCGTGTCAGAAAATTCAGTCCATTGAAATTATTTAGATTGCTTATCCGGCATTTCGATCTTGTAAGAATTATTGCTCATGTCAGTCTCCGGCACGCTACCGTCATTGACTATAACTTCTAGCGGCGCAGTGAGTGCCTCGATCCGAACCGATGCCTTGGACTTCGCCCGTACTTCCAGGCGTTTAACTACTTCGCCGTCTGCGACACGCACGCGCACCGGGACCGCCGCGCCTGCCTCACCCACGTTTTCCACTGTGACCGTGACTACGTATCCACCGTTTACAGTCGCTCGCGGATATGCGGATTCGATGCGAAAATCCGGTAAACCGCGGTCGCGATAGACCCAGTCATCAAAGAACCACTCCAAGTCACGGTGGATTTGCGCCTCGATCAGATGTTGCACATAAGCCGGTTCTTTGTCCTGATCGGCGTGATATGCGGCCAAGGCCTTTTTCAAATCGGGCTCCCCCACCATGTCGCGGAGCATCCACCAGACATACATTGCCTTGCTGCGATAAAACTCCTCCACGCTTGTATTGATGAGTGATTCAGCCGCCGCGGCGTTCGTTGCATGGCCAGCCAAAATATCCTTTTCTGCTGCTGCGATCGCGGCTCTGTGAGTCCCCATGAAATCCAGAACTGCTTGGCGCCCGTCTTGCTGCTCCAGTTCCGATGTTTGAGTAAAGTGCGCCAACCCCTCATAGATCCACAAACGCGGCGAGACGAACGCCGCATGGGTAAGTTGATGAACTGCATTCAACTGGTATCGCGTGGCGTCCGTGTTGACCAGCGGCGTTAGAAGCATGCTGCCGTTCTCGAAAGGTGCAGCTTCAGGGTCGGCGAGTTCGACGACCTCTGCTTTGATCTTTGACGTTCCAAACCATTCCGTAACCAGAGGATCCACCAAGTCGGCAGCCAGCGCGTAGTCCTCAGCTCCTGCCTTATGCTCGGGAAAATAAGAGATGTTCGCCGAAGCCCGGTCCAGCGCGCTGTAACCGCCGATCACAAACAGCGGGACACTGTTTCCCAGAGGAGAATACCCACATTCGGTGGTAACGGCGTACACCCTGCTCATCTGCTCGTATAGACCAGGACCACCTTTCCCATTACACAAAAGCAGCGGAGGCGGCTCAGAACTCGCCCCCGAATTTGTCAACGTGACCTTCATTTCTGCCGACTGCTCCCGCTTCTTCCAGCGCCCGATAGCTTCTTCTATACTGTTCCCGTCCGAAAGGCTCGCCGACTCCGTCGCAACTGGATACCACGTGACGTATCCAATCCCTCTCACGGCAGTGAACGACTTGCCGATCTGGTCCCAGTCTGTGTGTTTGGCTTTGTCTTCGGGTACGCCAATTTGAGTGAGGCGAGTGACGTTGAGTGGAATTACACCTTCGTATCCAATGTCCAGCTCGACGGTGCCTTGCGGTGGAACGTCATGCGGTAAGGTGACGATTGCTTCCGACAATGTCCCCGTGTGATCAATGTCGGAGTTGTATTCGTGAGTGACAAACTGGACCGTTTTCCCTGCAATCTGGATGGACCTCCAGCTCAGCGTGGAAGAGACTTGCAGTGCAATATCTTTCTGAGGAGTGATTGAGTCGTTTCGCAGAGTGATCCTGCCCCGCACACCTAGCCTTTGCTGCTCCGGCTCCACTCGCACACTCAAATCGTATTTTGTGAAAGTGAATGCCTCGCGATCCAAGGCAAAACCCGAAACAACTGAACCCCAGAAGACGCAGAAGACACCGAGGAACTTCATTCCGACTTCTTTCTCCGCTGCCGTACGACCTCGTATAGCACCACGCCCGCTGCGACCGAAACATTCAGCGACGGAACCTTCCCCAGCATGGGAATCGAAACCAGGAAATCGCACTTCCGTGCCACCAGATCGTGCAGGCCTTTGCCTTCCGCTCCCAGCACAATGGCGCAGTCCATGTTGTAGTCCATCGCATCGTAGGTTTTGGGGCCTCGCTCATCCAGGCCGACCGTCCACACGTTTTTCTCTTTCAATTCCTCGATCGTGCGCGCGATGTTCGTGACCTTAGCGACGGGCAAGTGTTCGCTCGCGCCCGCGGAAGCCTTGGTCACAGTCGCAGTAATTCCCACAGCCCGCCGTTCCGGTATCACTACGCCGTCTGCGCCGCACGCATCGGCGGTGCGCAAAATCGCCCCCAGATTGTGCGGGTCTTCGATTCCATCGAGTACCACGATGAGCGAATGCTGCCCTCGTTTTGCAGCGATCACATCCTCGAGGTTGTTGTATTGTTTTGCCGACGTGACTGCGACCACGCCCTGGTGCGCGTTGTTTCCGGCCATGCGATCGAGTTCGGCCCGCGATTCTACTCGCACGGCTACTCCTTGCTTGCGACATTCCTCGACCAAGCGTTGCAAGCGCAGGTCATGGCGTTCTTTGGCCACTGCGACCCAGGCGAACGTACGCCCCCGCGCCTTCAGGGCTTCTATCACCGAGTTGATTCCGTAGATGTAATTCATGCTGTGCTCAGTGTAATGCAGTGGGCGAGTGACTGGAGCTAAACTGGGTGCATGTTTCGCACCCGATTCAAGAAAGAAATCGTCGCCGAGTTCCTGCCTCCGGCTCGCTCCAGCAAGAAGCAGAAGGCGATCATTCTCTGCGATGGCATGCCTTCAATCCCCAGAAAACAGCCTCTGGTGGAATTTCTTGCCAGCAAGGGCTATTGGGTCTTCTATCCCCGCTGGCGTGGAGCATGGGAAAGCAGCGGGCAGTTCCTGGAAAAATCTCCCGTTCAGGATATCCTCGACATCGTCAGCGAACTGCCCATGGGATTCAAAGAGCTGGCGTTCGGCGAGAAATTCAGCTGTTCGCCAGAACAGATCTTCGTCATCGGTGGAAGCTTCGGCGGCGCGGCAGCCATCCTTTCTTCTCTGGATTTGCGAATTACAAAGGTGATCGCAAATTGTCCGGTGGTGGATTGGTCCATCTTGCGGAAGGAGCAAAAGAAAGAAACGTCAAACCTAAGCTATGCCGCCTACATCCGAGAAGCTTTCGGCAATGGATACCGCCTCTCCGCCCGGAATTGGAACAAACTGCATGGCGGAGTGTTTTACAACCCTGCCCATCGTCTCAAAGACCTTACCGCTTCCAAGATCATGATCTTTCACGCTAAGGATGATCCTTACATTCCGTGGAAGTCAGTAGCGGGTTTCGCCAAGCGTGCGGGGATAAAGATCAAGCTGCTCTCACGAGGCGGTCACGTAAAGACCGAGTACGTGGTGCGAAAATACTGGCCGCAGATCGAAAATTTCTTTCAATCGAAACATATGACGCCATCAAAATCCGTCGATTAAAGCGCCGCGACTCGCCGTTGCACTAGTAAAAAATACAGCGCCACCAGAATCAGAAGGAATCCATTTACTCCAAGCACCACTGGCGCCGTAAATATGGGAACCAGCCAGCCGGAAAGCAGGTTCCCCATAGGCATGCCCCCGCGAAAAGCAGTGTTATAGACGCTCATCACACGTCCTCTCATTTCGTTGGTGGTAATCAACTGCACTAGCGAAGTTACGGTGGCAAACACCGCCATCATGGAAGCCCCAACAAATACAAGCATCGCGTAGCTCAGCGGCAACAATCGAGAGAAGGAGAACGCCGAAATCCCGGCGCCCAGGCAACCCAGCATGACCAGCGCAACCCGGCCTTTATTGTGGATGTTGCCCCTGCTTGCGACCAACAACGAACCGCAGATTGAACCAATTCCCATGAAGGAAAGCAGATTGCCATAGGTTTCCGGACCGCGATGAAAGATGTCTTTCACAAACACCGGAATATACGTTCGCATGGGCATGCTCAACGCCGTCATGCAGAAGGCCAATATGGTCAGCGCTTCCATGGAACCCTGCTTGCGAACAAAACTGAGCCCTTGCTTCAAGCTGCCGAGGATGGACTCGGTCGTCTTCGCTGGCACGAATGGGGCGGAAATAATGGAGAGCGTAACGATTGGCGCCAGAAACGAAAGCGCATTCAGCCCAAAGCACCACTTCTCGCCCAACTTCGCCAGAGCCTGACCAGCGAGCGCTGGCCCAACGGTGACCGCCATATTGAACTGAATCGAATTCAGTGCGATGGCATTGGGCATGTCCTCTCGGTCCACGAGAGTCGGGATCAGCGCCTGATACGCCGGCCCGCCAAACGCTTGGGCCAGTCCGGAAACAAATGAGAGACAAAGAATATGCCAGACGTGTATCCATCCCGTCGACACTAGTACTGTGAGCGTCGCCGCGCTGGCCATTTGAATGTATTGCGAAACCAGGAGAATCTTCCTACGCTCGCGGCGGTCCGCAACCACTCCGCCGATCAGTGAAAAAAGAAAGATGGGAATTCCACCGAGAAACTGGTCGAGCGCGAGCAAGAATGCGGAATGACTCATCCGGTAAATCAGCCAGCCTTGCGCCACGATTTGCATCCAGGTGCCAATGCTGGAGGTGCAGGCGCCAAACCACATCAGGCGGAAATCGCGGTAGTGAAAAGCTTTGAATACTCGGCGAAATGTTGAGGTGTTCATTTGCTCCGGTGTGGGGCGTCAGATCTATCTTCGCACGAGTCAAAGATGATCCCGCAACGCGCATGGATTCAACCTCTCCTGTGGAAAGGACCTCTACATTCAGATCCGCCTCCCCTCGAATGCTAGACTTTAATTCGAGGAGACTTTCGTTGCCCGACGTTTACATTCTCTCCGCCGTTCGTACCCCCATCGGCAAGTTCGGAGGCTCGCTCGCTTCGATGACCGCAGCGGATATGGGCGTGGTCGCCGCTGAAGCCGCTATGGATCGCGCCGGAGTTCGTCGCGACCAGATTGAAGAAACTATCTTTGGCAATGCGCGCCAGGCTGGTGGAGGCCCCAATCCGGCCCGCCAGATTTCCGTCCGCAGCGGCATTCCCAAGGAATCTCCTGCATACACCGTCAACAAAGCCTGCGGTTCAGGCCTCAAGTCCATCGCACTTGGATATCAGGAAATCGCAACCGGTAACCTTGATTACGTGCTCGCCGGCGGCACGGAATCCATGTCGCGCTTGCCTTACTACCTCGACGGCGCACGCTGGGGTTTTCGACTGGGTAATCAGGAACTAGTGGACGGCATGTATCGCGACGGATTCTTCTGCCCGCTGGCAAAATTGCTGATGGGTGAAACTGCCGAGGTGCTCGCCGAACAGTACAAGATTACCCGTGAAGAACAAGATGAGTATGCGCTGCGATCCCAAACTCGCGCGGCAGCAGCCATCGCCGCCAAGCGATTTGACGCGGAGCTCGTGCCAGTCACGCTCCAAAGCAAGAAAGGCCCACAGAGCTTCACCCAGGACGAGCATCCGTTCGTGGGAGCTACCATCGAGAAGCTGGCCAAACTTGCGCCTGTGTTTTCACAGTCAGGAACGATCACCGCCGGAAACTCTTCCGGCATCACCGACGGCGCTGCGGCGGTCGTGCTCGCCAGCGAAAGCTATACACGGAAAAACAATCTCAACCCCCTGGCCCGCATTCTGGCGGTCACTTCGGTGGGAGTTGATCCCCGCATCATGGGCATCGGCCCGGTTCCAGCTCTACGTAAGATGGAACAAAAGCACAAACTGCGCACTGCTGACTTTGATCTCATCGAGCTAAACGAAGCCTTTGCTGCACAGGTGCTCGCTTGCGATCGCGAATTGCATTTCGATCCTGAGAGGCTCAACGTCAACGGAGGCGCGATTGCTCTCGGCCATCCCATCGGCTGTACGGGAACCCGCATCACAGTAACGCTCCTGCACGAAATGCTCAAACGTAGAGTGAAACGTGGCGTAGCTACCGCCTGCATCAGCGGCGGCCTGGGCATGGCATTGGCGATCGAAAACGTCACCTAAGACTTGAGGTATGGTTGGCTGGCAGGATTCTGCGGTCTCAATACTTCAAGCCGGTATCACAAAGTATTGTTACCACTGATCCGTCGGGGCGCACTCTTCCAGATTTCAACAGCTTGACCGCTGCCAAGACATTTGCGGCGGCGGAAAACCCTACATACAACCCTTCGAGTTTCGCGAGGCGGTCTCTCCACTCCTGAGCTTCTTCGTCAGTCACGGAGATTGACAGGTCCATTAGCGTAGGATCCCAACACGGCGGAACTCTGCCGTAACTCGTACCTTGCAATAAGTGATCAGGCTTGGTCACCGACTTCTCGGCGAGCGCCTCGGCTCCCACCGGTTCCACCGCGGCACAAACAATCGCTCTCGCTTGCGTTTTCAGAAACCTTGCAGTCCCGACAAACGTGCCACCACTGCCAACGCAAGCTACAAAACCGTCAATCTTCCCATCAAGCTGTTCCCATAACTCCGGGCCAGTTCCTTGCTGGTGAGCAATTACTGAATACTTGTCGTTAAACTGATCAACGTAGAATGCATCCCGCTCTTTAGCAATCTGTCGCGCGACCACATCTGCAGCAGAAATGTCGGCACCGGTTACCCGTCCTTGCGATCCGTCCACTTGCGGGACCAGCACTACTTCGGTACCGAACGCTCGCATCATCTTGGCGCGTTCCGGACTATTCCCAGTTGACATGGTCGCGATAAAAGGGTGACCAAGCAGAGCACAAACCACGGCAAGCCCAGCACCGAAGTTTCCGCTGGTCATGGTGACCACTGTTTGTCCGGGCCTCAAACACCCGTCCGTGCGAGCTCCTTGAATGATGGCGCGGGCCGCACGATCCTTGACGCTGCCTCCGGGCTGGAGGAATTCAGCCTTCCCGAACACTCGTCCAGGTCCAGTATGAACACGATCGAGGGCCACTAATGCGGTGTGGCCAATCAGCCCCAGAGCTCCCTGTGTGAACGAGTTAGTGCGAGGTTCCATCAGTGATGCAGGCCTACATTGATCTTTCCGGTGACGATCTCCAGTGCCACCTCGAACAAGATGATGTGATCCAGCATGGGATAGCCTGGTTTCTCATAGGCTGACATAGGCTCTTTCAGCCGCTCCAGCAGCCGATCAAAGAACCATGTCTTTTTCTGGTTTGCGTCTGCTTCCTCGACCACGCGAACGTTTCCATAGGCGACCACACTCTTATAGACCAGCGCGGAGTTGCAGGGGGACGGCTGTCCTCGCTGCATCGTTCCTGGCTCATCCACGTGAATACAAAGGCGCGGGTTTTGCCTGATATTGGCAAGAAAATGTCCCTGATGCGGACCAGTATGCAAGTAAAGAAGGTCTCCTTCCTCGTACACATACATGAGTGCGACCACGTAGGGCCAACCAGAAGCATCGGCCGTACCGACGTGCGCCACGCATTGCTGACGAAGGAATGCGCGTGTGTCCGCGTCCAGCATCTGCCGGTCGCGGCGGACCATCTTCCCGCGATGCTGATTTTGTTCAGTTGTGTTCAAGGTATCGTCTCGTCAGATAGTGCTGCCCGCGATACGGCTGCAATGCGATCGCCGTGACTCGGCGGCTGCGAAATTACCAGAAACTGGACAGGTTCCTTCGAGGTGTTTCGAATCTGATGCGGAGTTCCTGGATGAATGTGTATTCCGGATCCTGAGGTCAACCGGGTTTCGCTTCCGTCAACTTCCATCACTGCTTCTCCTGATAGGATCCAGAAGAACTGCTGTGAGTGCACGTGGTAGTGCCGCGCTTCTGAGGTTCCCGGCGGCATCTGCTCGGCGATCACGCTAAGTTTTTCATCTTTGACCAGGTGCCACCCGTCGCACTGGCTTCCCCAGGTGTAGTGTTCGGCGGTTGCGCGGCTAACCGGTCGCAATTGCACTTCGCACCTCCGCTATCCGCTCCAGGCGCGGCTTGGCCATTCGGACGTAATCGGTGACCCGCAGTACCATGGAACGGTCTAAGCGCGCAGCGTTAAAGTAGATCTCGTCGTTCTCCAGCAGCGCCGGATCCACGATCAGCTCTAACTCGGCGTGAAAGGCGAACGGCAGAATCGTGCCTGCGACACTCCCTGCAAGCCGCTCGGCAATCTCGGCAGAGGCAAAGGAGATGTAGGTGCCGCCCAGAAGAGTCTTGACCGCGTTCAAGTCCATGCGCGCATCGCCTGGAACAACGCCCAAAATGTATCGGGTCACTTTCTTGCCGATCTTGACCATCATCACGATACATTTGGCGGCCTGACGCAGTTCGTTGCCGCGCATCGGACTCACAATTTCCGTCCGTCCCTCCGGAGCGTGGTCAATCAAGCGGTAGGGCACAGCGTGTCCATCAAGAAACATGATGAGTTGCGAGTAGGTATCTAACATTGTCCGAGACTCTCAGCTTCCATGATTCAGGGCAGAAAGTGACATTTTCTGATTCAGTACCGAAAGTGACATCCTCTGCCGCCCGTTCGAATCGAAATTTGATAGGTCCAGCCAGCGTTCGAATGCTGCTTTACGGTCGGGCCACTCTGAGTCCAACATGGAGTACCATGCCGAATCCCGATTGCATCCTTTGATTATCATGTGCTGGCGAAAGATTCCTTCAAACGTGAACCCCAGCCGCAATGCTGCACTCCGTGAGGGTGCATTGAGGGCGTTGCACTTCCATTCATAGCGGCGGTATCCCAAATCCTCTAAGGCATGGCGGGCCATGAGGTACATAGCTTCCGTTGACCCGATGGTTCGCTGCAAGCGAGGCGTAAACAGGATGCTGCCAACTTCAATCACACGGTGTGTGGGTTCAATTCGCATGTAGGAAGCGTACCCGATGGCTTCTCCGGAAGGTTTGTCGAGAATTGCAAAGAAAAGCGGGTCGTCGGAACTCGCCTTCTGCTGCAACAGCGTGTCGAACGCCGGGCGAGCCGGAAATGGCCCTTCGAACAGATACCGCCATAACCACTCGTTCTTCTTTCCACCCGCACCGGCAAAGAGTGCATCGCCGTGAGCAATGGGATCAAGAGGGACAAGGCGAATCACACGCCCATCGAGACAGATGCGTTGCGGCCGTTTCGCCGACGAGGCGTCAACCGGCAAAAAAATTGGAGCAGATGCTGGTTTTGCTGTGACAGTGGTCATGACTTCCTCCCGCGTTCGACCTCATATCTCAGGCGCAAGTTCCTCCCCAAGCCGTATCACTTCGCTGATCAGATATTCGAAGTCTTCCCGCCGGCTGCGGTGATTCACATTGGCCACTCGAATGGCAAAACGGCCACCCAGTGTTGTCGATGACGGCGCTGCCGCGCCCGACTCCTGCAAGCGCAGCAGGATCTCTTTGTTCAACGCGGTCAGCGTGGCCTCATCATTGATGCCACCCCGGAAGCGGAAACAAGCCACATTGAGCGGTGCAGGCGCCAGCAATTCCAGCCGTTGATCGGCTTGAACCATTTCAACGAGATACTTGGTTTGCGCGACGTTCTGCTCGACCTGTGTCTGGTATTTGCGCAGGCCGTGCTCCTTCAATGAGAACCACGCCTTCAGAGCCCGCGCGCAACGCGATAGTTCCAAACCATATTCTTTGAACCATATGGGACCGCCCGCCAACCCCCGGGTCTGTTTATCGAGATAGGAGGCTTGCGCTGAAAAGGTTGCACGATGGCTCTCCTCGGAGCGTACCAGCACGCAGCCGATATCGTAGGGCACATACATCCATTTGTGCAGATCGAATGCTACCGAGTCTGCCCGCTCCATCCCGCGCACCAAGGGTCGCAGCACCGGCGAAATCGCGGCGACTGCGCCGAATGCACCATCCACATGGAACCACAGATTTTCGGATGCACAAAAGTCGGCGAGCGCATTGAGATCATCGATCGCGCCCGAATTCACCGTCCCAGCATTTCCCACCACGCAAATCGGCACTTTGCCTGCTTTACGGTCTGCGGCCACCGCTGTTCGGAGGGACTCCGCGTTGATGCGAAAGTTCTTGTCCGTTTCGATATAGCGCACACCTTCAGTGCCAAGACCAAGCGCCTCCCCCGCTTTCTGTACGCTGTTGTGGGTTTCGGCTGAGCAGTAAACCACTAGCGAAGGCGAGTTGGCCAATCCCGCCCGCTTCACATCCCAGCCAGCCTTCACGTTTCTGGCCACGGCCAATCCCACAAAATTGGCCATGGACCCGCCCGTGACCAGCAACCCGCTGGCTTCCGCCGGATATCCGAGTGCCTCTTTGAGCCAGGAAAGAACCTGCTGTTCCACATAGATGGCCGCGTGGTCGGCGCCGTGGAGGTTCGAATTCATTCCGGACGCCAGCATGTCTGCCAGCATTCCTCCCGGCGTTCCCGTCCCGTTGACCCAGGCCCAGTGACGAGGATGGATATTGCCCAGGGGAAAGGGCAGAACATTCCGCTTGAAATCCTGATAGGTAGACTCCGCCCCTTGCGGCTCCAGTGGCAAGGGCGACTTGAAACTGGCCTTCACCTCCGCAGGAAGGGGTTGCCACGCCGGTCGTTCCCGGATGTCCTCGAGGTAGGCCAGCATGTCGTCCACCATTTGGTGACCGAGCTTGCGCAACTCGCTCCAGTCCTGTGGATCCAGGGTTTCTTCGACTTTGGTGGCAGCGGTTGTGCTCATAACCTTCTTTTACTCCTGGACCAAATTGTAGGTTTCCAACTTGATCATGTACAGATTCAGAGTAATGAATTTATAACCAGTACAGTTGCAAAACTTGCATATCTGTATTATCGTCCAGATCATGACCGCTGCGTCCACTCACGACGCTCCCCTATACCTGCGGATTGCAGAAAACTTCACCAGGCAGGTGACCCTCGGATCCCTCCTCCCGGGAGACCGCGTACCCTCTCTGCGCCAGTTAAGCCAGCAACAGAGAGTCAGCATGTCCACTGCGTTGCAAGCTTATTTGTGGCTGGAAAACCGTGGTTATCTGGAGGCCCGCCCGCAATCAGGGTTTTACATTCGCACGCCATTTTCCACTCTGATCCCTGAGCCCCAGTTCGATGCTACCAAGACCAAGCCCGTGACCATTGGGAACAGTTCGATTCTGGCTGAGATTGTGGAGAGTGCCAACAATCCAGCCAACGTTCCACTGGGAGCAGGCAATGCCTGTCCAGAACTTTTTCCCAGCGAACGCTTGAACCTCATTCTGCGCAGACTCGTCCGAAGCCATCCACTCCACAGCACACGATACGAATTTCCTCCGGGGTGGGAACCACTGCGCCGCCAGATCGCGCGACGGTCGTTGGATATGGGCTGTAGCTTTTCACCCCGCGATGTAACCATCACTTGTGGCGCTCTGGAAGCACTCAACCTGAGCATCCTTGCAGTCGCCCGCCCTGGCGATGTGATCGCCCTCGAGAGTCCGACATACTTCGCCATCCTCGAAAGTGCGGCTTCACTGGGGATGAAGGTGATCGAGATTCCCACGCATCCGCAGACCGGTATGGATCTGGGCGAGTTAGAGCATGCCATCCGCAAGCATCGGGTCAAGGCTTGCATCACCATGACCAACTGTCATAACCCACTGGGGTATGTGCTGCCGGATAAATCCAAGCGCGACCTCGTCGAACTGACGGCCCGACACGACGTGGCGGTTATTGAGGACGACGTTTATGGCGATTTGGCGTTCCAGGGTCCGCGTCCGCGCACTGCGAAATCTTTTGACCGTAAAGGGCTGGTGTTGTTGTGCTCATCATTCTCGAAAATTCTGAGCCCTGGGTATCGTCTTGGCTGGGTCGCTGCAGGGCGTTTTCGCGCGGAAGTCGAGCGCCGCAAATTTCTGGCGAATGTTGCGACGCCATCATTGACCCAAATGGTTGTAGCCGAGTTCCTGGAATCTGGCGGCTATGACCGCCACTTAAAACGATTGCGTACTAACCTAGCGGTTCAAGTGGATCGCGTTCGCCAGGCCATTGCCAAGTACTTCCCTGACGGCACCCGCATCAGCCGTCCTGCTGGCGGATACATGCTCTGGGTCGAACTGCCACCCAGCGTGAATGCACTCAAGCTGTATCGGACCGCATTGGCCGCGAATATCAGCACCCTCCCTGGATCCGTTTTTTCGGCCACCCACCGTTACGACAATTACATCCGAATCAACTGCGGACACACCTGGTCCGAAACCTACGATCGTGCCCTCCTCACCCTGGGCCGGCTCTCCGAAAAAATTGGCTAGGAGTTGTAGATTCAGTCCGATACCACCAACCTTTTGCTCAACAACCATGGTGCAAATATGATTTTTAGTATCTTTCGCAACCAGATTACTTCTGTTTCCAATAGAGAAAACAATAACACGTAAACAAACAGTTTATTTACATACACATACAATACATTACTATGGAACTCGAGTTGCCTGACAGTTTGTTGTAGTTGTCGAAATGTTTTGTATGGTTTGCGGTTCCTGTACTGACAAGGCTCTGGTTGTTTCGTAGCTCTCACTTGTCAGCAAATCAGGTTCCGTTAACGGTTCTCAGTTCGCTCCAAATGAAACTCACTTTCCAGGAGAATGCAATGGCATTTGACTTTAGAAACAAGTTCGGCCTTAGCCGCGTGGTAGGGCTGCTGGCCGTTCTCGCTCTCACGGCTGTGTTTGCCGTGCAAATGGTGGGTCAGAGCACTCTGACCGGCGACATCGCCGGCACCGTCACTGACCCCTCGGGCGCGGTGGTCTCCGGCGCAACCGTAACTATCAAGAGCGCCTCGACCGGTGTCTCACAATCCACCACCACCAGCGCCAGCGGCGCGTTCCGTCTTCCTCTGTTGAAGCCGGATACGTATCGCCTGACCATCACCCAGACCGGCTTCCGCACCGCGTCACAGACTGTTGAAGTCGCGATCAGCGCGGTCGCGATTGCCAACATTAAACTTGAAGTTGGTCAGACCAGCGAAACCGTAGAAGTAACGGCGGGAACGCCTCTCATCGAGACGGAAAACGCGAACCTGTCCACCACCTTCAATTCCACAAAGATCGAGAACCTACCCAACGGCGGCAATGACATCACGGCCTACGCTTATACTGCGCCGGGCGTGCTGGTGAACTCTTCCAGCGGCGGCGGTTATGGTAACTTCACCGCTTTCGGATTGCCAGCAACTTCGAACCTGTTCACAGTCAACGGCAATGACGTAATGGATCCTTATTTGAACCTGAACAACTCGGGCGCAACCAACCTATTGTTGGGCGCGAACGAAGTGGAAGAGGTCGGCGTGACCAGCAACGGCTACACGGGCCAATACGGCCGCATGGCAGGCGCTCAGGTCAACTACTCCACCAAGTCGGGCGGCAACAGCTTCCATGGCAGCCTCAAGTACTGGTACAACGATGTCTCCTTGAACTCGGCAGATTGGTTCCTGAACAACACCGTTCCCAAGACCAAGCCTGGCTTCGACGTCAACAACCAATACGCAGCGGCCATCGGCGGACCGATCGTGAAGGACAAGTTGTTCTTCTTTGTCGGAACGGAAGGTCTGCGTTATGTGCTGGCCACCAGCAATCAGATCAATCTTCCCACCACTCAGTTCGAAAACGACATCATCGCCAATCTGCAATCAGCAGCCGGGGCAAATAGGCCGCTTTCGGTCCCGTTCTACAAGCAGATATTTAACTTGTTCGATAACGCACCAGGCGTCGGCGCTGCCACTACTGTAGCCGGTGGAGGTTGCGGCGATTTTGCCGGGCCTCTGGGTGCCAATACTTATGGTGCGGGCGCGAGTCCTTGCGGCAGAACTTTCCGCTCTACTGTAGGTGCGCTCTCCACCGAATGGCTGATGTACACCAAGGTGGACTGGGTCCACACCAATAACGACAAGTGGTCGATCCGCATGAAGAACGATCACGGACTGCAACCTACATACATTGACTTTCTGTCTCCGGCCTTCGATGCCACCAGCATTCAGCCGCAGTGGGAAGGCCAGATAACCAACACCCACATCATCAGCAACAGCATCGTCAACCAGTTCATTGGTTCGGTGTTCTGGTACGGCGCGATCTTTCAACAAGCTAACGCAGCTCTTGCGAAGCAAACATTGCCAATGGCGATCTATGACCTCAGCGGCACCTTTGGCAGCGTTGCCGGTACCAACGTTCTGGCTGGAGGCGAGCAAAACGTCTTCCCCCAAGGTCGTAACGTAACCCAATATCAACTCGTGGATGATGTTTCCATCAACAAGGGCAATCACGGGTTGAAGTTCGGTGTGAACTTCCGTCGTGACGACATTACCGATGCAACCTTCGGTGTTCGTACAATCCCGCGGGTGCGAATCCAAGGCGGTGCTCCTATTACCCAATTTGTTAATGGGGACGTCGCCAGGTTCAGTCAGCGCTTTCCTCAAAATCTGGAAGAGCGCGTCAACAATTACAGCTTCGGCTTCTACGGACAGGATGAATGGCGTGCAACGTCGAAGTTGAAGCTGACCCTGACCCTGCGTCTGGATCGCAACTCCAACACGACCTGCCCTGGCAACTGCTTCTCGCGGTTCGCCACGCAGTTCAACCAGTTGAACCACGATGCCAACATCCCACTTAACCAAGGCATCCTCACCGGTCTGGGTACGGCCTTCTCCAGTGTGCAGGCCATCAACGCCCAACCTCGGTTTGGCTTTGCCTACAACCTCCATCAGAATACGGTTCTGCGCGGTGGAATCGGAATGTTCTCCGATCTCTATCCAGCAACCCTGGTGGATAACTATGCAGCCCAGGCACCGTTTGACACAACGTTTACCCTTCGCAATCTGCCCCTTGCGCCGCAAGAGGTAAATAGCGCTGCCTCTCAGGTAGCCGGTTGCAATACCGCATACCAGCAGACGTATAGTGGTGGTGGCACAATTGCGGCCTTCCAGGGAATAGCTCCTGGTGGCTGCGCGGCACCGGATTACCACGACACGGTAAATCACTTGAAGAATCCGACTTACGTGGAGTGGAATCTGGAGCTTCAACACGCCATTGGAAACCGGACCGGCATTTCGTTGAACTACGTCGGCAACCATGGCTACAACGAGTTCGTGTATGACGATCTCGCGAATGCATTCGATTCTAACCTGTTCGGTAACCCCATTCCGGCTGGCCAACCTTCTCCTTCCGGTCTTCCAGCGACGGCACCGGATGGACGAGTATCCAACGTGAATGCTCTTTCGAACCATGGTACTTCCAGCTATCACGGTCTGACCGCAGGTTTGACGGAGAGAGCGCTCTACGGGCTTCAGTTCTCTGTTAACTACACCTGGAGTCACGCCATGGATGTGGTTTCAAATGGCGGCGTGTTGCCTTACAGCTTCAACGATTCCTTGGGACCAATCGCCAACCCGTTCAGCCCCAAGTCGTTGAACTACGGTGCTTCCGATTACGATGTTCGGCACAACATTAATATCAATTACGTCTGGCAGATTCCCACCCACTATCAGGGATGGATGGATCGGGCTTTGGGCGGCTGGACTCTGTCTGGCACGGTCTTTGCACGCTCTGGCTATCCGTTCACTATGATTGATACGGATCTGGCAGGCGTGTTTGGCAACTCAACCGGCTTCGCTGTCGGCTACAGCCCGTTCCCGAGCTTTGTTGGTGGCAGCATTCCAGACTGCTCAGGACACAATCAGATCACGGGTTGCTTCGGAGCCAGTCCAACGGCCCAATTCCAGAGTGGCTTTGGCAACCCTGGAGAACCAGTCTGGGATGGAACGTTCGGTCACACCCGACGCAACACCTTCCGCGGACCACACTACTTCAACAGCGATTTCAGTGTGTTGAAGGCATTCAAGGTGACGGAACGTGTTGGCTTCGGGATCGGAGCGAACTTCTACAACGTGTTCAACCATCCTAGCTTCGGTAACCCGCTCCACGACTTGGCAAACGGAGGCTTGGCTGGTGTCACGCTTACCACCGTTGAACCTCCGACCAGCCCTTACGGCGCGTTCGTAGGTTCTGCAGTGTCGGGCCGAGTCATTCAACTTCACGCCGAACTCAAGTTTTAGTTTGAGTTCGTCCTAAAACTTAGGGCGGCCCCCGCAAGGGCCGCCTATTTTATTGTCATCACAAAGATATTTAGAACCTAGTTCCTCGCCGCCTATGCGCGCCGTGAACGAGCCAAATGTTTACGAGATGCCACAATTGAACCTAGTTCCCCCTGAGCAATAAGCACAGTGAAGAAGCCAACGAGCATCACATTGATCACGCATCTTGTGGGTGCTGTCGTGTTCCCCGTGTACTTGCGTGATGATTTGTGGTATTCAAATCTCCTGTGAGATGGCCACGCGTGTTGCGGCTGATTTTCTTGAACTCTCTTCTTGTCCTCTTGCAGGTAGCATAGGCCACGAACATCCTATCGTTCATATGCTACTTGCCTGTGCCATTTGGCCCGAAGTTGAATATCAAAAACTACACACTTCGCTGTATCAAGTAAATA
>Ga0207134_1094_pt2 | contig 26131 bp, 22 predicted proteins | sample Alteio_BWMinHeat_12_FD_153527 | JGI IMG/M metagenome (GOLD analysis project Ga0207134, IMG submission 153527) | Enriched cells from forest soil in Barre Woods Harvard Forest LTER site, Petersham, Massachusetts, United States -... | ecosystem: Environmental > Terrestrial > Soil > Temperate forest >... | reverse complement strand
AAAGCAAGAGTAACCATCGATTCCCATCTTTCTTTATCTTTAAATCGAGCTTCATATCCTGACACTAACCGTTTTTTTAACGCTTCATGATGCGCTTTGAGCTGGTGAACACCAGGAATACCTACATCTATTTTAACGATGGATATTTCGGCTTTGGGTTCTGATAGTTTTCTTATCTTGGGCAATAGATCTGAATATTTTTTTGCATCTGGAATAAAAGTAGCCAGATGATTTATAAAATCCTTGAGTGCTTGACGATAGCTAGATGCATCACATAATTCGTCATGATTTAGGAAATAAGGAGGGATCTCAAATAAATAACTCTTGTCCCAAATCTTTTCGACAACATTAAATGAAGTGTCATTAGTCACTGTAGCTTTTACAAGGGATTTAAGATTAGTCTGAGGTGAATTATAAACAATAAATTGAAAATGTTGTCTTACAAATTCTTTCCCTTTTTGCTTTATCAGTATTTCTTGTATCCCTGATAAATGTGCTGCACCAATTCTTACAAACATATTTTTCTGCTTAGGTCCCTCGGCCGCTTCAATCAGTTCGTGTGCCATTTTTTCATCGCGTTGTTTTAAAGTGTTGTTAAAATCTGAGATGAGCTTTTTTGTACCAATATTTTTCCAAAATTTAGGGTCATCTATGGGGAAATATTCAATCTTAGATTCCTGCATTACCTTTGCAAATTTAAGATTTGTAATATATTGATCAGGTCCTGAGTCATCATACTCAGTTTGAAACCCAAATGTTCGAACCACATATTGAGAAAATTCAATATTATCTTCTAATGAATGAGATCCCTCTTCACCAAAATAGCCATAACCTAATTTTTCTAAATAATTTAGTAAATGAACCAAAAAACTCGTTGCTGAAGCTTGATGGTGCTCCGCAAAGATCATAATAGGCAATTGACGTGAATCAGACATTTTATACCTCGATTCATGCTGGTTCTAATATAAGTATAGCATTAGAAGGTAATAATGGCCGGAGATTAAGCGATTGATAAATATGGTTAAAATACTGGGGAAAACTGAGGAAAGAGTCATCTGACCCCATTTTTTTTAATTAGTAGATATGAACCCCCGCCAACACCACCGCAAATCCAATTAATAATATACCCATGCTTTTGGCAATATACTTTTCAGCTTTATCCAGTATTTTGACTACCCTTCTATGGGATAAAACAATCACCACAAATGAGTACCAACTTGTCGCAATTAAAAACATTTCTATCGCAAATAAGATTAACCAAATCGCTGACGTGTCTGGACTAATAACAGCGGTGAATAATGCCAAGAAAAAAGCGGTCGTTTTTGGATTAAATAAGTTACCCAAAAATCCCTGCCAAAATGAAGTGAGTGAGGATTGTATTGATTTACTAGAATGCTGGGTAAGTAAATCAGGCTGCAACGGCGGCGTTTTTATAATCAATAAACTGATTCCTAAATAAAATAAAAAAACTGCGCCTATATATTTAATTAAGTTAAAAATAAATAAGGATTGTGAAATGACAATCGCAAGTCCTAACGCACAATAAAAAATATGAACTAACAACGCACAGCCAACGCCTAATGACGTAAATAAGCCCGAACGCCGTGAATATAATAAAGTATTGGTGGTAACGACAGCGAATGCAGGACCCGGCAATAGTGTTGCCAATAACATCAATAATCCTATTGTTAAAAACTGACTCATATGAATACCTTTAGCTCTTGGTTTTGTTTTATTGTGCTAATTTTAACCAGTATGTGCTTATAAGTCAATTTAAATCTGCGATATAAGTACCTGAATAAACTAAATATTTCAATAATATTAAAGCCTATTAGGTACTTTTGAATTGAGTTCAAATATGGTACAATATCGCCCAAATTACTATAATTAGAATTATATTTATACAAAATGAGGTGCTTTATGGCAGCAAGTGGCCAAAATAAATTAGTAGAATCAAAAGATGTTATTCAAATTTCAAATGCGGATTTACCCTCATTTGAAATGTTAATTATGAAAACAGTTGCGGCTATGTTAGAAAAATTGCGCACTGAATTAGATGCGAGCCCCCCTGCTATTCCTTTTAAACCAACTAAATTTTGTTGCTCATCAATGCCTACCCTATCGTTTGACGACTATATGGAGCGTTTTAGGAAATGGGGTGATGCTTACTATGCGACTACCATTATAGTCTTGATATATATAGCACGTTATAAAAAAATTATGGAAGAAAAACAGGATCACAAGCTATGTGCTCTTGAGTTACACCGTTTGATTGCAGCAGCCTATGTATTAGCGCAAAAAGTATGTTCTGACACTGGTTTTAAAAATACTTTAATGGCTAAGATTGCTGGAGTTCCCAAAGCACAAATGAATAGGTTGGAGTTAGAATTATTATTGCTGCTTAAATTTGATTTGCATGTTAAGGTTGAAACATTTAATGATTGTCTAAAGAAAGTTTTAGAATTTCATTATGGCACTAAGGATGAAGAAGCAATAAAAAATACTAACGATTTTTACCATAAGTATAAAGCGATAAAAGGAAAATTTCTTATTGTTAACCGGTCGCAAATGAATAAAGAGAATATAAGTGCAGCGCCCAATGCATTTTTTCCAGCTCCACAAAAAAATATAACACCTAAAGATCCAGTCATTCCGTTAGAAATAAAGCCTTAAGATAAATTAATAAACTATCTATTGGATTCTCAAAAGATCGAAAACCAATATAACCATCCGGCCTCACCAAACATACTCCTGAAGACTTCATCCCATAACGAGTAAAAATGAGGGATGTTTCAGGAGATTTTATAAACGAGTGAACAGCGATAATATCGGGATTAATTTTTTCTATTTCTTGAATTTTGCTTTCAAATTCAGGATTTGTCTTATCATAAAAAATCAAAATATTAACAGGCTTTTTCCTAAACAATTCGAATAATGTCGTAGAATTAACCGGTGCATCTGGAGCACGTCGTCCTGCATCAGGTCCTTCAATAAATGGATTGTCATGATAACGAACGCCTAGTTGCGAAATAAAATGAAATAGACGTTGATTAAATTTTACGGATTTTGTTAAAAAACTCATCACAAAAGGCATGACATACAATCTTAAAGTTGAAACAATAAAATTCTTATTAGTAATTAAACCAAATATTTTATCAGTAGTATTTACTAGAATTTGCCCAATCCGTTTTCGCTCTGTTTGATAAGTTTCAATTAATTCTTTGGGTGAATGATATTTCAAAACAAAAGCGAGTTTCCAGGCAAGATTGGTGACATCTTGAAATCCAGTATTCATGCCTTGACCGCCCACTGGGCTGTGAATATGTGCGGCATCGCCTGCAATAAATGCTCTGCCCTTCTGATATTGTTGAACGGCGCGATGGTGAAGATAAAAACTCGAAATCCAAATAGGGTTACTTAATGTGATATCCATGCCGGTTATGTTTTTTGTAAAAGTTTCAATTTCTTGGAGTGTAGGTGACCCACCCATACCAATTAAGATAACTCGATATAGATTGTTAACCCTATCTAGAGGGAAAAACAAAACATTGCCTTTTCTATTCATAAAAGCGGTAAAAGTATCTCTTGGAAGATTCCATTGTACGGATAGATCCGCTAATACGAATTCTTGTTCATAAGAGGCTCCGACAAAGGGGGTTCCTAAAACTTCTCTTACGACACTATGTGAACCATCGCAACCTACTATATACTGACAAGTAATTTTTTCATTCAAGCCAGTCACATTATTTTTAATTTCTGCCTCTACCCTATCATTTACTTCTGAAAAAGATAATAATTCTGTTTGGCGTTCAATAGAAACATTTTTCTTTGTTAGAAAATCTATCAAAATTTCTTCAGTGGCCGACTGTGGCAGAAAGAAAACAGACGGAAATGGTGTGCCTTTCGCATCAATATTTTTAAAATTAAGATGAAATTTAGATTTTCCATGCACATAAAAACTAACTTCTTTGATGGCAATTTCTTTTTCTATGAACTCTGAAGCGATTCCTAAATTTTGAAATATCTCCATCGATTTAGCTTGAATCGCAAAAGCTCTCGATTCTTTAGAACGATCAGCTTGTTTATCAATAATTCGAAAAGGAATTCCAAAACGTGTGAGCTGACAAGCCATCATTAAGCCGGTAGGCCCTGCACCTATAATAAGAACATCCGTATTCATGGTTGTTATTCCTTTTAAACTGTTTTTATCATCATTTTAACCTTCTTTTAGCTCGATTATATGGTATTATGCCCGACTAGTTAAAGTCTATAGGTCAAAGGCAATGAAACGCAAACATAAGCTATTTGTAAATAAGTTAGTCGTCAAAAAATCAAAATTACACGGATATGGTGTATTTGCAGATAAAAAACTACGAAAAGGCGAAATCATTGAAGAGTGTTACATTATTATCTCTAAAGGCGGCGATGAAATCTTAGAAGATTATTATTTTGATGTAAAAGGCAAATACGCTTTATTTACAGGTTTTGGGATTATTTATAACCATTCTGAAGAACCTAATGCCGATTATATTATTAACGCAAAAAGACATTTAGTGACCATTAAAGCTGATCGAACTATACAAAAAGGCGAAGAGATTTTTCTTTCTTATGGGGATGAATGGTTTACGAGTCGAGATATGAAACCTTTACCAGTCCTTAAAAAAGCCAAAAAAAAGAAGAAAAGGCGTTAAGGTTGTTTTTTAAATTCAGCGGGGCTTAAACTAGTTTTAACAAAGTCTTTAGCCGCTCTATCTAATCTTTCATAGGCAACATTATCATTATGTAAATACTCTCTGAACAAATAGACTCTACCTTTGCTCCAAGTATTTAAGTTTGCACCAAATAAAGCTCCCATATTGCCTTGTGTTATAGTTGCCATCAATTGAGCTGAGTAAGGGTGATCGTTATCTAGCTTTTCCGCGCATAAAAAATGTTTTATCGCTTCATGTATATCACCTGTTTTAAGTAAAAAAGCACAAGAATAAAGATGCCCTATACTCCAATATAAATTACACAAACGCTTAATATCGTTATCGAATTGAGCTCTTGCCTCTCCTTCTTTAGGTTTATCAGCATAAGTTTTACAACGCTCTAACAGTGCTGCATGAAAACCAAGTTCACAAGATTTATTAAAAGCCTCTTGGGGTAATTTATTTTCACGAAATTGGGTAAATAAATAAACTGTTATAAATTGATCATAAGTAGAACATTTATCTTTTTTATCTATTGATATAATATCTTCTCCAAAATAACCTGCCGCCTTCAAACGTTTAATCCATTTTTTTGTGTGTGGCAAATCATCTCTTTGACAAAATTGTTTGAACTCTAGATCGCATTCACTTAATTTAAAGATATCTTCAGCACAAAAAAGAACGATATTTTTTTCTATTTCAGCAATATCACCTTCATCGTGCTTTGTATGAAAATCCTTTAATATTTGGGCGTGCTTCCTTTCAAGGGAAAAAAAACTGCTTTTCATATTTCGCCGGGACTAACTTATTGATTGATAAGATTAATAATCCCAGAAAAATCCATTTCGCCATGACCTTCGCTCACAAAAATAGAATAAAGTTCTGCAGCAAGAGAACCTAGCGGAGTGATCGCATCAACCCCTTCTGCTGCATGCAACCCTAAGCGCAAATCTTTTAACATCATTTTTGCCATGAATCCTGGCTGATATTGATTATTGGCAGGCACATTGGGAAGTATTCCAGGAACAGGACAATAGCTTGTGATAGACCAACATTGACTTGAGGCATTAGAACTCATTTCAAAGAATTTTTTAAGATCTAAACCTAATTTATCTGCGAGTGTAAATCCTTCACTCACTGCGATCATAGAAATCCCTAAAATTAAGTTATTACAAATTTTAGCCGCTTGGCCGTGACCTTCGGGACCTATGTGAATCACTTTTTTTCCTAGTTTTTCTAATAGTGGCAGAGCTTTTTTAAAGTTATTTTCATCTGCTCCCACCATAATGGTCAGTGTCCCATCCATTGCACCTTTAACACCACCCGATACAGGAGCATCTAGCATTATAATATTAGAAGTTTTTGCAAGCTTATGTAATTCTTTAGTCACTGTGATTTCTATAGAAGAACAATCAATAAATAAAACACCTTTGGGTAAGTGTTTAAAAACTTCTTTCACTTGTTCGCCTGTTTGTAACATAGTAATAATTACTTCTCGATCTTTTACCAGATCCTCAATTGATTTCGCAGAAACTGCGCCTTTGGTTTCTAAGGCTTTCATCGCTTGCGGCGCAATATCAAAAACTTTTACATCAAAATCTGCTTTTAATAAATTCTGCACCATAGGATTTCCCATATGGCCTAAACCAACAAAGCCAATATTTTTCATCATAATTCTCCAGAATAGCGCTCAGTAATTTTTTTCAATTGCGTATAGAAATTAACACCTTCATGACCATACATGCCGATATCACCAAACATAGATCTCTTCCAACCGCCAAAACCATGATAAGGCACAGGAACTGGAACAGGGACATTAATACCCACCATGCCGACTTGTACTTTTTCTGCAAATGTTCGGGCAGTATATCCATCACGGGTAAAAATAGCTGTACCATTTCCATATTCATGTTCGTTGACTAATTCCAATGCGCTTTTAAAATCAGGCACTCGCACAATACATAAAACTGGCCCAAAAATTTCTTCTTGGTAAATTTTCATCGTAGATTTTACTTTATCAAATAAACAGCCGCTTAAATTAAATCCTTTAGTAGATTTATTATTGCGTCCATCTAAAACTAATTCAGCACCTTCTTTAATACCTAAATCAATATAAGAAAGCACTTTTTTTAAGTGGGCTTCTGTCACCAGAGGATCAATGTTTAATTTTTCAATTTTAGGTTTAAATTTTGAAATTAACTTATCAGCATCGCCTACAGCAACTACCACTGAAATCGCCATACAACGCTCCCCAGCAGATCCAAAAGCAGCATTAACAATAGAATCCACTGCTAAATCCAAATCTGCATCCGGCATCACTACTGCATGATTTTTCGCACCACCAAACGCTTGAACGCGCTTTCCATAAGCTGCAGCTGTTTTATAAATATTTTCAGCAACGATACTGGATCCAACAAAACTCACTGCTTTAATATCTTTATGCGCTAATAATAAATCTACTGACTCTTTATCCCCTTGCACAACATTAATAACCCCGTCTGGGTAACCCGCTTCTTTTGCTAATTCTGCAATTCGAATTGAACAAGAAGGATCTTTTTCCGAAGGTTTCCATATAAAAGTATTACCGCAGGTTACCGCCAATGGAAACATCCACAAGCCAATCATCGCAGGAAAATTAAAAGGCGTAATACCAACACAAACACCTAAAGGTTGTCTTATCGAATAACAATCCATTTCTGGACCAACGTTTTCACTATAACTTCCTTTAAGAAGTTCCGGCGCCCCACAAGCGTATTCAACGATATCAATCCCCCGTTGCACAGAACCGCGGGCTTCGATAATAGATTTACCATGTTCTTTAGTAACAAGCTCTGCTAGTTCTTCTAGATGTTCTTCTAATAGAGATTTAAATTTAAAAAGTATTCGCGTGCGTTTTAAACAAGTTGTTACCGCCCACGCAGGGAATGCTGATTTTGCTGCAACGACTGCTTTATTAATTATTGCGCTATCTGCCAATAGGATTTGGCCAGTTTTTTCGCCAGTTGCAGGGTTATATAAATCAGCTTTGTTTCCAGATGAAGTGACGGTTTGGCCATTGATATAATGCGCGACTTGATACATGTTCCCTTCCTTTGTTTATATCCATTTATATACTAAGCTACTTTTCCAACTCCTGCCACCGAGCGTATAATTTTTCTAATTCTAAACCAATTTTATTTAACTTTTCTAAAGTCTCAGCAACCTTATCTGGCGCTTGCTGATAAAACTCTGATGAAGAAACCAACTCTTGAATTTCTTTTTGTTCTTTTTCTAATTTTTCTATTTTTAAAGGTAACTCAGTCAATTCTCTTTGTTCTTTATAGCTTAATTTAGTAGGCTGTTTAACTTTTTCAATCACAGGTTTTGATTTTGGTTTCTCAATCACTTCAGGTTTTTTATGCTGCAACCAATCATGATAACCACCCACAAATTCTTCAATTTTTCCATTGCCGCTAAAGACCAAAGTGCTAGTGACAACATTATCTAAAAAAGTTCTATCGTGACTTACAATCAATAAAGTACCCTGATAATTGGCTAATACTTCTTCTAATAATTCTAAAGTTTCAATATCTAAATCATTGGTGGGCTCATCTAATACTAATAAATTCGTCGGCTGACTGAATAATCTTGCTAGCAATAAACGATTACATTCTCCACCAGAAAGCGCTTTAACAGGAGTCATCGCGCGTTGTGGGGTAAAAAGAAAATCGCCTAGATAACCAATAATATGTTGTCTCTTGCCATTGATTTCTATGACCTCACGGCCCTCTCCTACGTTATCTATTACAGTTTTTTCTAAATCAAGCGCTGCACGCAATTGATCGAAATATGCTACTTGTAGTTTGGTTCCTTGTCTTACCGTGCCATGATCGGGTTTTAACTCACCTAATAAAATATTTAATAAAGTACTTTTGCCAATACCATTAGGGCCAATTAAACCAATGCGATCGCCGCGCGTAATACGAATGGTAAAATCCTTAACAATGGGATGATCATTGAAACCATGACTCACATCTTTTGCTTCAACGACCATTTGTCCTGATTTTTCACCCTCATGCAAATCAAAACTTGCTTTGCCTACTACTTCGCGACGTTTAGAGCGTTCTAATCGTAACGCTTCTAAACTTCGCACACGGCCTTCGTTTCTGGTACGACGCGCTTTAATGCCTTGTCTGATCCAACGTTCTTCATCGGCTAGTTTTTTATCAAACAAAGCATTATGTGTCGCCTCTGCGCTTAGCATTTCTTCTTTACGTCTTAAAAAATTATCATAATCACCAGGCCATGAGCTTAGATGACCCCGATCTAATTCTATAATTCTAGTGGCTAAGCGTTGTAATAAAGATCTATCGTGCGTAATAAAAATTAAGCCAATATTTAAAGACAATAATTGATCTTCGAGCCATTGAATAGCGCTAATATCTAAATGATTGGTCGGCTCATCGAGTAATAATAATTCAGGGGCGGCAACTAAGGCTTTAGCTAATGCTGCGCGGCGCTGCCAACCGCCTGAAAGTTCTGCGACTTTTTTATCGGGCGATAATTCTAAACGCTCTAAAATTGTTTTAATATTTTGCTCAAATCCCCAGCCGTTTTTAGCATCGATCGCATGCTGTAAGCGTTCGAGCTCTGCAAAATCTGATTCTGTTAAACGCAGCGTTAAAGCATGATAAGCGGCTAACAATTTTCCGGTTTCTTCTAAGCCTTCGGCTACAAATTCAAATACCGTGAGCGGGCTTTCTCGTGGTAATTCTTGTTCCAACATCGCCATTCGTAAATGGGGTTTGCGCCAGACGCTACCACTATCTAATTGCTGAACGCCTGCAATCACGCGCAATAAAGAAGATTTGCCCGCACCATTGCGGCCAATTAAACACACTCGCTCACCGGTTTCGATTTGTAATTTAGCATGATCTAATAAAACATCTAAACCAAAGGCTAGTGATCCATCATCGATTGAAATTAAATGACTCATTTTAACGGCTCTTTATGACTTTCAACTATAAAATAAAGTGCAATAGCAGATAGTATCGCACATAACATTAAATAACCTGCTGGCGCTAAATTATTCCCGGTTGCATGAGTTAATGCTAAAGCAACCATGGGAGTAGTTCCACCAAAAATAGCTAAGCTAATGTTATACCCCAAAGCCGTACCACTATTTCTAACACGTGCGGGAAACAATTCTACTAACAACGTAGGAATTAATCCTGCAATAGGTACAATCAACACACAAAGCAGCATATCACCCACTAAAGCATAGGCAAATTGTTTTTGTGATAATAACCAAAAAACAGGAAAAGAAAAAATAACAAACCCCCATAATCCTGCTTGAAAGACAGGTTTACGCCCAAACTTATCGGATAACATTCCCGCCATAGGAAATAAAATTAAAATAAAAATCAGGCTAATTAAATTAATCAAGTTCGCATCATTCAATGAAAATCCTTGGAATTTAGTTAAATAGCTCACGACATAAGCAATTAAAGTATAATTTCCAACGGCCATCACGCAGGTGAGTAAAATAGATAAAATTAATTCTTTACGAAAAAATAAAAAAACTTGTTTTATAGATACATGCTCTTCTTCTTGTACTTCTTTAACAAATTTAGGTGATTCTTCCGTGCGCAATCGTATCACTAATCCTATGATTCCTAAAATACCGCCCAACCAAAATGGAATTCTCCATCCCCAGAAATGTAGGTTTTCGACAGTGAGTGTAAATGTCATCGTTGATGCCATCAAAGCACCAAATAGCATACCAAAGAACGCGCTGCCCATCACCAAACAGCCGGCTAAACCTCTTTTATTATCCGGCGCGTGTTCTACCAGAAAAGTCGCTGCACTATTTAATTCGCCACTGACTGCAATTCCCTGGCACAAACGCAACAGCGTTAACAAAACAGGTGCTGCCACTCCTATTGAAGCATAAGTCGGTAAAAAACCAATTAAAAACGTAGGTAGCGTAATAATACTCATTGATATAATAAGCGCGATTCGTCGACCTAAGTGATCGCCAATATAACCAAATACCGCTGCACCCAAAGGTCTTACTAAAAACCCTGTCGCAAATACTGCAAAAGTTAATAATAAAGAAGTGGCTGGATTTTTAGTTGGAAAAAATAATAAAGCAATTAACGGCGCAAAATTAGCGTATAAAATAAAATCATACCATTCTAAAGCATTGCCAAAAAGACCGGCAATTAAGGTTGTTTTGTTAGATAACATAATAGCTTAAATTTCCATTTGATAAGTGTACGTAAATCAAGTAAGATTAACCATTATAACACTCTAAGGGAGAAAAACATGACTCATGGTGGACCACGTAAAGGGGCTGGGCGCCCTAAAGGCCGCGGGCCTTATGGTGAGGCAACCCAACCCATTCGCCTTCCTATTAGCCTCATTGATTCAGTTCAAAAATTTGTCGCTAATAAAGGTTATCAATTGCCACTTTATAGCTCTAAAGTGCCTGCCGGTTTCCCCTCTCCCGCAGATGATCATATCGACAAAAAACTTGATCTGAATGAGCACTTAATCAAACATCCTGCCGCTACTTTTTTTGTTACCGTCACCGGTCACTCTATGATTGATGCCGGCATTCATGAAAATGATATTTTAATTGTCGATCGCAGCATCACGCCTACCCACGGAAAAATTGTAGTAGCCGCATTAGATGGCCAGCTCACGGTAAAGCGTTTGCATCAATCTAAAAACGGTAAATTATATTTAATGCCTGAAAACTCAAAGTTTCAACCTATTGAAATTAAGGAGGAGAATGAAATCTATATTTGGGGTATCGTCACTAACGTGATTCACTCGGTGTGATGAAAACTTTTGCGCTGGTCGATTGTAATAATTTTTTTGCTTCATGCGAGCGCATTTTTAACCCTAAACTCGAAGGGAAACCCATTGTTGTTTTATCCAATAACGATGGTTGCATTATAGCCCGCTCACAAGAAGCTAAAAAATTGGGCATACCTATGGGCGCACCCTATTATCAATGGCGCGCTCTGTGCCAAAAAAATAATGTGCATGTATTTTCATCTAATTTTGAATTATACGGTGATATCTCCGATCGCATAATGACAGCGCTAACTTTGCTATGCCAAGACATAGAAATTTATTCTATAGATGAAGCTTTTTTAACTTTTGATGATTTAACGTTAATAGAAGCAAAACACATTCGAAAAACTTTAAAAACTTGGATAGGCATTCCTGTGTCTATTGGTATTGCACCCACTAAGACTCTCGCTAAAATTGCTAATGCGATTGCTAAAAAACAGACACAAGAAGGTGTATTTGATTTACGAAATCCTAAAATTTGTGATGCTTTATTATCACAATTTCCCATTGAAGATATCTGGGGCATTGGCAAACAGCTGGCAAAACGACTTAAATCACTCAATATTCATACCGCAAAAGAATTACGCGATGCTAATTTAAAAACCCTACGCAAACAATTTAGTGTGGTCATGGAGCGGATGATACAAGAATTACGCGGTATTTCTTGTTTAGCGCTTGAAAGCGTACAACCCCGAAAACAAATTATTACTTCACGCTCATTTGGAAAATCTGTTACAACACTGCCTGAATTACAAGAAGCTCTTAGTCATTATACAGCGCGCGCTTGCTTTAAATTACGCAGACAACAGAGCTTAGCCCACGGAATTTGCGTATTTTTACGTACAGGATTTTTTAACGCGAAAGAAACTCAATATCAAAATAGTTTAGTTTATTATTTTTCTGAACCTTCTGCAGATACGCGCTATATTTTATCCATCGCCAAAACATGCTTAGAAAAAATATTCAAACCTGAATTTAAATACCATAAAACCGGTATTATATTACTGGATCTAATACCAGATCATATTCAACAATTTAATTTATTAGCAGATCGTGATCCTATAAAAAGCAAGCTAGTCATGAAAACCCTAGACCAAATTAATGGTCAAATGGGCGATAACACCCTCTTTTTTGGTGCTGAGGGTATAACACGAGAGTGGCGCATCAAATGTGATCGCCGCTCTCCACGCTATACCACTTGCTGGAAAGAATTAGCTATCGTCCACTCTTCTTAGGGAGGAGAGGAGCTGCTGCCGAAGGAAATTCGATTTCAGGCTGCTCATCTTCATTCATTTGAGTTAAAATATTTTTCATGGCCAAATAAAACTTAGACTGAAGTGCATCCTTACGCCCATCTAATCTTGATAACCAGCGCTCCCATCCTCCTGTCTTTCCAAAACAACCGATGCTTTCATCAGTAAAAGCATTTTTTGCCTCTTCAGATACTGTGCGCGCTCTTTTTCCTTCAAAAAGATCAACTTGTATTTGCACAATTTCACGAACCACGTGCGGTGGTTGATGTTGCAGCGCAGCTAAAACTGCCGCCGCTCTTCCTTGGTGTCTATCACTAAACCAGCCATTGGTATATTTATTTAAAAGATCATAATTAATAACCACGCTAACGGGAGAACCAGGGTCACTTTTCTCTGGATGAGGTGATGGAGGCGGAGTACTGTTAACTAACGGATAAAAATAAGTTTTATAAGCTTGTTGATAAACTAAAAAATCGTCCGCCTTCAGATGCGCGAACTCTTGTTTTTTATGATTTAAATCTGATTTTCCATCGAGAAAAACTTTTATTTTTTGTTGAAAATCTAGATAAACCTGAGGAAGGCGATCTGGATCAACTCCAGACGGAATTGGATAAGCTTTAAATTCCTCCAAATGAGCGAATTGTTTCAAATGCGGAGAAACAGGTTGGGTAGCAATTAAAAAAAATTCATCTAACAAAAGAAACAAAAGAGCAGATTGCGCCAAACATTCTAAATTATGAGTTTTCTGAAAATTCTTATAAAGATAACACCCTAAATCAAAATACGCATACCAATGGCCATGTCTAACAGCTTTTTTAAGCCATTCTAACCTCTCCTCGCCTGAGAATTTTTTAAATCTTGATAATCGATAGGCAATATTTTTATCATGATGTGCCCATTTTGTAATTTGGCTTATATCAGGATTTTGCTCAATACTTGCCCCTTCATTATCAGCCCAAGGAGAAAGCTCAGGATTATCAGTATCAAACGGCTCCTCCGAAGGATTATTTGACACGCCCAACACTCTATCTATAACGTCCATCTGCGGGATAAGATCAATAGCAGAGAACTCTTCGTTTTCATTTTTTTTACTAAATATATCTACCGGTATATCAGTAGTTAATACGCCTCGACGTATTGCGTTTGTGAGCCTAGAAGGAAGACTCGGAATACCCTTTTTAAATTCAGATTCGCTCGATCCTGATGAGCGATTAGAAGTAGAACTGGAACTATTAGTTGAGTCGCTACTGGTTCGACTCTCTACTTCAGGAACCAGAGCACGAGGAGGTGGTGAAGGTTTACCCCAGTTACTTAGCATTATACGTCCGCCGACCCTTTCGTGAGGATCTAGAGACCAAAGTTGTTGCAAAATGATGAATCCTTTGGCAGGTAAATATTCAAAACTAGCCAGTGCTTGCATCCATCTTTGTTTTGCTTTCTCATCACTTAATGCAGAAATTTTTTGATACCATTGGTCGACGCATCTTTTAGCAGTGAAATTTTGTTCGGACAAAAATACCAAGTTTCCTAGTTTGGATTTTTTTGCATAATCGAAAAAAAACTCCGCCTCCGTTAATTTTGTAGGTAACTGAGGATCTCTTAAAAGTTCTTGGAACTCACTGGTAATAGTAGTAAGAGAAGCCGCTCTTTGTGCCATTGGTACTCCTTGTATACAACACTAAAAATTCCTTTAGCTGACCACCGCCCCAACCGCCGTATCGGTGTCACTCGCTTTTCTATCAGCTACCCATTTTAAAATAATACTGAAAATACAATATAAAATTAATGCGGGGTACAAAACTTCTAAAATCGGTAAAGCGATTTTCATAATAGCGCTAAATCCAAAAATACTCATGGTGAAAGTAATCATTAAACTTCCGATCAAGCAAAATAAACGCGGTACTCTTTTTTGCAAAATATATTCATAAAAGAAATTCGTAGAAACTTCCGTTAATGCAGTAGCTGTTACTAAACACGCAAATGCCACACAAAATCCCACAAACAAAGCCCCTGTCTTACCCATAACAGCAACAGCGATCGCTTCAATCATTTGCGCGGGATCAAGATTTTGTAGAGAAGTCGCATGTCCAAAAGCAACCAGCATAAATCCAACATAAACTAAAGATAAAAGTAAGGCGCTCACTAAACAAGATTGTATTAACATTTTAATAATCGTTCTAGAGTTAACAATACCCATTTCTTTCGCTTTCAAAACAATATTATTATAAATATAAGTACAAAAGAAAAAAGTACCAATTAAATCCATAGTTCCATAACCACCCAGCAAACCTTCTTTAACGGAAGCTACAATAGTTGCATCCGTATCAAACTGATAATTTGCTGAGATTAAACCTAAAACAATTAACGACAAAAATAAAATCAATTTCATCGGAGATAAAACGTAACTGATAATATCAATCACCTTACTCGGTCTAAACGTTAATAAAAATAAGATTCCACAAAATAAAGCACTCATTAAATAAGGATGGTTTGACGCAAAAGGTAAAAAAGGAGCCAGCGTATGATAAGCCACCGATTCAGTACGGGGTATCACTAATAAAGGTCCTAAAATAACAAATAAAAAAGTAATCAAAATAAAGGCGGGGACTTTCCCTAGGCGTTGAAATAAAGCCCAGTAATCAGCCTGATACAGTGCGGTCGCCAATAAACCTAAAAATGGCAAGCCGACGCCTGAAAATAAAAAAGCAGGAATCACATAAAGCAAATGACCACCTTCCCTTGCCCCTAATAATAAGGGGAAAACAATGTTTCCGGCACCGAAAAACATGGCAAACATAGCCATACCTGTCATCAATACTAGTCTTTTTGTCATTATCGCCTCGTTATAGTAATTAATAGATTAACCCATGAACCTTAAGGAAATCTGAAGAAAACCGTTTATTTTTAGACAGAAATCATACAAATTCTAGGGTACTTTATACGTTTTAAGCTATATCCCTTTGATTTTCAAGTAAATTGCAAGAATAAGCCTCATGGTCTATGCTTAATATATAGATATTAATAAAAAGGCCCTTAATCATGGCACAAAACGAAGCAAAAACACTACAAAAGCAACTCATAGAAGCCTTAGAGCCTTTACAAAATAACCATCCCGAGATTAGAAAACAACTACCCGATAACTATCTAGAAAAAAAACAACTTTTTGCACCCAGCCCTAACCAAATTAATGCATTATTAAAAAATGAATCGGATCGTCACTTTTTTCAACAAAGATTAAAATATATCAAATGTTTATGGATTATTACTAAATTAGTATCCCTAGATCCAACGATAATGGAAGACTCTGATAACGCTAAGTTAAAAAAACTGTTTAATTTATGTTTGGACAAAATCCAAAAATACAACAATATCCTAAATCCGCAAACTTTGGTAAACTCCCCCCTGCCCAAAAAAAAATGATTAAGGATGTTTTCTATGAAGCAGGATTATCTTGACTTTCTTCGCAAGGAAATTGCGAGTTTAAAGCAACAAGGCTTATACAAATCAGAACGTGTCATCACCTCGCAACAACAAGCAGATATTACTATTAATACTGGCCAAGAAGTTATTAACCTTTGTGCCAATAATTATTTAGGTTTAGCCAACCATCCTGCACTGATTGAAGCCGGGAAAAAAGCGCTGGATCACTATGGTTACGGCATGTCCTCAGTTCGATTTATTTGTGGCACACAATCAGACCATAAAGAATTAGAAGCGAGAATTAGTCAATTCTTAAGCACTGAAGATACTATTTTATATTCTTCTTGCTTTGATGCGAACGGTGGCTTATTTGAAACACTTTTAAGCCCAGAAGATGCCATTATCAGTGATGCGTTAAATCATGCGAGTATTATCGATGGCATAAGACTTTGTAAAGCCAAACGATTTCGTTACAACAATAATGACATGAAGGATCTGGAAGAAAAATTAAAAGAAGCTAAAGATTGCAGATATCGCTTAATTGCAACCGATGGTGTATTTTCCATGGATGGCATCATTGCGAACTTACCTGCCATTTGTGATCTTGCAGATAAATATAATGCGATGGTCATGGTGGATGATTCACATGCCGTAGGATTTATGGGTAAAAATGGCCGTGGAACACCTGAATATCATCAGGTGATGGATAGAATTGATATTATCACGGGAACTTTAGGTAAAGCCTTAGGCGGCGCATCGGGAGGTTATACCAGCGGCAAAAAAGAAATCATTGAATGGTTAAGACAACGTTCTCGCCCCTATTTATTTTCTAATACCTTAGCGCCTGTCATTACTGCCACTTCAATTAAAGTTTTAGATTTATTAGAAAGCAGCCATGATTTAATTAAACGCTTACATGACAATACCGCTTATTTTAGAAAAGGTTTAGAAAATTTAGGCTTTAATTTAATTCCAGGCGAACATCCTATTATTCCTGTGATGTTAGGTGATGCTATCGTTGCTAAAACCATGGCCGATGAATTACTAAAAGAAGGAATTTATGTTATTGGTTTCTCTTATCCTGTCGTTCCTATGAACCAAGCTCGTATTCGTACGCAAATTTCTGCAGGATTAACTAAAGAGCATTTAGATAAAGCTTTAAGCGCTTTTGAAAAAGTCGGTAAAAAAATAAGGATCCCTTCATGAAAGCATTAGTCAAAGCAAAAGCGGAACCAGGTATGTGGATGATGGATGTTCCGGATCCAAAAATTGGGCCGCACGATGTGTTAATTAAAATTAAAAAAACTTCGATTTGTGGAACCGATGTACATATTTACAATTGGGATGAATGGGCCAAACAAAATATTCCAGTGCCCTTAACCATTGGTCACGAATTTGTAGGGGAAATTGTAGAACTAGGCCGTGAAATCACGCAATTTAAAATTGGCGATAGAGTATCAGGCGAAAATCACATTGCTTGTCGATTTTGTCGCTGTTGCAGGTCTGGCAAAGACCATCTTTGCAGAAAAAATACCAGCGTCGGTGTGAATCAAAATGGCGCTTGTGCAGAATATTTAGCACTTCCAGCAACCAACGCCTACCCTATTCCCGATGCTTTATCCGATGATATTGCAGCGATATTAAATCCTCTAGGAAACTCCGTCCATACCGCACTTTCTTTTGATGTAGTTGGTGAAGATGTGCTTATCACAGGCGCAGGCCCTGTAGGATTAATGGCTGCTGCCGTTGCTCGCAAAGCGGGGGCTCGTTACGTGGTCATTTCTGATGTCAGTCAATACAGATTAGATCTTGCGAAAAAAATGCAAGTAGACATTGCTTACAATCCTAATGAAATTAAAACCGACCAAATCATGAAAAAATTAGGCATGAAAGAAGGCTTTGATGTAGGTTTAGAAATGTCTGGCAACGCTCATGCTTTTAATAGCATGATTAACCATATGAACCATGCGGGTAAAGTGGCGCTCTTAGGCTTTTTACCCCATGAAACTCAAATTGATTGGAATCAAGTGATCATGAAAGGTTTAATTCTTAAGGGAATTTATGGACGAGAAATGTTTGAAACTTGGTATAAAATGGTATGCATGTTACAAAGTGGTTTGGATATTTCGCCTGTGATCACTCATGAATTAAAAATGGATGACTACCGCAACGCCTTTGAAATTATGCGTAAAGGCGAGTGCGGTAAAATTATTTTGTCCTGGTAAGCTTATCTAAATCTTTTACCAGCGCATCAATTTTATTGACAGTCTTCGTGTTACCAAAAGCTCCCCAAATTTTAAAATTATTTCTATGCTCTTTAAATAAGCCAGAATTCTTACACTTATCACAAAGGTCTGTTTTCTGATCTTTGCGCGACAAAGTTTTAATCTCTTTTTCCAACATTATAAAAGCATGATCGCGAATTAATTTGAGTGAATCATGCCAAGAGCTCGTCATATTTAACTGGGGATGACAGCGAATATCTCTATGGTAATTAACTTTATTTAAACCATTTTTATGTAAAAAATCATACATGGCTAATCGGGTAGAAGTGGTTACTTTTTCTTCATTGAATAATTTTATAATTTCCTGATGTAAGGCAAGTTTAGTATTTCTATCTTCTAATTTGTCTTCAGGGTATGTATCTAAAATCAACCGAAGTCTACCGACATAAATATCATATTGAGTTCTTGGCTGTTGGATTGGTACTGTTACGCTAGCAGCGACTGACTCCATGTCAGTACTAGTCAGTGGTCCAGATGAATTTGAATCTAGAGAGTCACTGGTCTGAGTCTCGGTATGTTTAATTTCTAATAATTGTGAATCCGAGCTTCTACTATTTCTACTGCCACTTTCCTCTGGGGCGTCGCGAGAAGGAGGTGTATTTCTGATAGGAGTTGACTCGGGGATGAATCGTCGTTGGGGTGGTGGGCTTGACTCGGGGATGAGTCGACGTCGGGGTGGTGGGCTTATAATACCCAATGGCACGCTTGTTGCTGTTTGGAGTTCTGCTCTTGTAGGCGCAAGCTTAACTTTAGGTTTAACAGCCAAATCAAACTGGGTATTCATGAAAACATGCTCTGTTTCCCCCGGAGGATTGGGTATCTCGGTTAAATTAATCTCGTTAATCTGGTTTTCTGGATTTAATGCTGCTTCAGGATGCAATAATCTTAAAAGAGTAACCAAGCATTTAAGTCTATAGTTGCTCTCAATATCCTGCTCTTTAATCTCATGTATTAGATGGACAAGCGCTTGTGCATGTCCAAAAGAAGCTGCGTACTTAAGTAACTCTAAATAGGAATCATTATCTTCTTGTTCCTCTACATATCGACTCAGCATAAATGCAAATTCAGGATTTTTTTTAGCATATTTTTTAATATTGGGGTGCAATTGATTAGCTGGTTCTGCTATAGCTTGCTTCCATTGTGAGACTAATCTTTCTTTTTCATTTTCTTCTTTTTCATCCTCCACATCCATTGCTAACTTATACAGTCTTCCCACTATTTCAGTAGGTAATATACCGCTTCTTGTTAGCATGAGCATCACAAGCTGCGCTATATGTTCGGGGGGCTCTACTGCTTCTACCTGACTATATAAACGAGCAGCCATTAATTTGTTAAGACCTGATTCATCCTGATTTAAACTAAGATAATAATTCGCTAATAGAATAATCCCTTGGCTGTCTTTTGCATTTTTTTTAAATTCGTATAAAGAAGGCATAAATTTCCCCTGCGGTGTATGATAAGCGCAATTAGTTTCAACACCATCATGGGGAAATGAAGATGATTAAAAAGCATACCAAGAGATGGACTTATTTTGCAATATAAACTTAACTGTTAAATAAATCTCTATATAAAATACCTAGCACACAATAACCCCAAGGAAGCGTCCAAATCAATCCAACCAATAAGGGAAGCGCACTGAGTAAAATAAGCAGACCACAGAAAAAGTAAGTAAAAAATACCTTAAACCAATGCTGTCCTACTTTTCTGCGAGATAAAGTTAAAGAATCAATAACACCTAGATTTTTATCCACGCATAATTGAGCCGCAAAAATAAACCCAACCGCAAGATAAATAATGGTTAGACCCACCAATGTTGCCCAAACAAACATAAGCAAAGGACTAATCGCATGAAGAACAATCCCTATAATCATCCCTACTAAAGCGACAAGGAATACAATTAACATAATTAAGAGAAAAATCCCACAAAGCGGCAAGAAATTTTTATAGCACTCAAATACATTCCCGACTCGAACCTCTACATCCCGCACGCGTTTAACACCCATCATGCGCAAACCAATGGACATAGGATATAAAGCTAGAACAATAATGAAATTTAAAATATGCGAATGAAGACTAAAATTAAATGCGTTAGTTAAAATAGTTAACACAAAATAAATAATTAACGCGCCCCACATGACGCCTTTAAAACCACTTATCTTTTGCCAAGCTTCTTTAAACACTTCCGAAATAGAGACTTGATCTAAGGGTCTAATATTCATAACGGGCGTCCTTTTATCAGGATGGTATATTAATTATACACCATATTCTAAGATAAAAAGACGCCTTATTTATCAATGTCTTACTTTTAGATAATGTTTAGGCTTTATCATTCTTGTTGGATTACCAATCTCGTTAGCATCCGAGTTTAAACGAAGTGTTTTTTCTGAATTGGTTTCTTTATAAGCCCCAAAAAACATTGAATTATTTATATGTTCTTTAAAGAGCTCTGAACGGACGCATTTATCATAAAGTTCTTTTTTCATTAATGGTGCCAACTGCTCACCATACTTCTTATTCATACCATTAATCTCATTCTCAAGCCTACTCCAAGCTATGGCTCGAATTTCTTTCATCATTTTTCCGCAAGAACTGGTCATATTACGTTTATAAAAATATCCTGTTTTACGATTATAATTAACTCCATTTTCCCAGGCTGCACTAATTCTCAGTCGATTAAACAATTGGAGCATTTCATCTATAGTCATATTATTTTTAAATAAATCTTTTACTTGTGTTTGGACCTCGGTTTTGTAAGCAAGTTTATCCTTATGTCTATCAGGTGAAAGTTTAGCCTTTCTAGCAAATTCAATAATTGCCGTCAGCTTTTTATCCAATACATCATAAGTATTTATTAGTGGAGTCTTTTTTTGTTCTGCTTGATCGTTAATTCTTTTAATTTCCTCATCGAACCTTCTCTGAGCCTGTGCGGACTCTTGGCGTATAGCGTTTAGCGTAGAATTGGCTGCTTCTAAGTCGTCTTGAACTTTTTTGAGTTCTTGTTGAGTTTTTTCTTTTTCTTCAGCAGCTTTCTTAGATTCTTCTCCCACTGCTTTTAATTCGGCTTGAATTTTTGTTAATTGCGTCGCATGCGCATCTGTACTTGTTTTTAGTTCCTCCTGCGCTACAGCTAAGTTATCGTTTGCATCGCGTAGTAGTTTATGTAAATTTGCTTCACCCTGGTCTCTTAGCTGTTCTGCTTCTGCCAACGCTTGTTCTTTCTTTGCTAATTGAGCCTTTAATTGTTTTAATTCAGCTTGAAGCTTTACGCTTTCAGTTTGCTCTTCAGCCTCTACGGCTGCTGTTACCGCTGCTTCTTCACGAGCTACTTGTAGCTCCGCTGTGATTCGTGTTTTTTCATTTTCTAGAGCTGCTTTTTCTGCTTCCAGCTTTTTTATCTGCGCCACTGCTTCTTTTAGTTCAGCTAACACAGCTTCAGCGTTTTTTTGCAAATCTTTATATGTACCCTCAGCGGCGGCTAATTTATCTTCAATGTCATCTTTCCCAGTCGCAGCAGTGATAACCGGTTGTGCGACAGCAAAGACGGGGACAGCTACTCTAACTGTTGAAGTAGGTGAAGAGGTAGCTGAGGGGCCCGTATTTTGAGTAGATTTTTTAGTAGGGGTACCAGTCTTTAATGCAGCACTAGATGGTGATGCCGATGAGGAGGCTTGAGCAAATACTGAAGAAACAGCCACCGGCAGGCTTCTTGTGATTGGTGGTGTGCTTATGATTGGTGGGGTGCTTGAGATTGGTGGCCTATTAGGACTAACTGATAGTGTACGAGCATGTAGCGCTGCGCTTGGAGGAAGTAGTCTGGCTCTAGTTTTTGTCGGCGGTGTGGCTGGTGCTGCAGGCGTAAGTATCGCTATTCCTGCTACAGCAGCGATAGCGTTGCGCTCAACTTCCTCTAAATCTCTTTCTTGATCGTCATCATTTTTAAGCATTTCACGCACTGCAGCTCCTGCAGCAGGGATTGGTTCTTTTTTAGCTAACCCCTCTACTGCCGCATCAAATTCATCATAGCAATCAGCTGGCTTAGGAAACTCTTCTACTTTTAATCTACTGAAAGTTGATCGTGGAACTCTTAAGGCTTGAAATCGATCAGGATAAAGCAATTGAAAAACAGCTGCTAAGGCTTGCGCTTTATTAATCTTGCCCTGCTGCTCTGCTGACAAACTTTGTAACTGTGCTCCGGGAGTACCAATACTCGTACCTTGTCTTTGAATAGCTTGAGAAGGACCTACAAAATATTTACTGATCAAACATATCATTGCCTCAGGTTCACAATAAGAAGCCGCGAGAGTATCACTTCCTGCAAATTTACTTTCTTCAGTTTCCCCATTCTCCGTGGTAAGAAAATAAATACGTTTTTGCAATGCTAAAGGTAATTTTTTAAAGTTTTCAAGTAAGGGTTTAAGTTTCTTTGGGGCTTCTTGGTTAATATGAGCATAAATACTGACTTCTTTTACACTCTTAAATTCTGATAAATTTTCAATGCGACTTCCACTCATATCGTTCCTCCTTACTATGTCAATTTTTCCAAATGCGACAACACAGACCTTGCGAGAGCGGGTAGCGCGTAGCCACCTTCGAGTAATGAAACGATGCGCCCAGGGCAGTGTTGATTCGCAACCTGTTTAATTTGATTGGTTATCCAAGCATAATCGCTTTCGATTAAATTAAAATCTGCCAAGGTATCTTCTCTGTGAGCATCAAAACCTGCGGAGAAGAAAATCATGTCGGGTTTAAATTTATCGAGTGCGTTTAGCCAAGTGTTTTCTATATTATTACGAAACATTTTACCATCCGTTCCAGGAGGCAAAGGTAAATTAATAATATGATCACTTTTCGTATTGAAACCACTATGGGGGTAAAATGGATGCTCGAAAGAGGAACATAACAACACTCTTTCATCGTTACGAAAAATATCTTCTGTACCGTTACCATGATGCACGTCAAAATCAATTATGGCAATCTTTTTTAAACGATACTGTAATAATACGTGAGCCACGCCGACTGCAACATTATTAAAAAAACAAAAACCCATCGCGTGATTTTTTTCGGCGTGATGACCGGGTGGACGCACGTTACAAAATGCCGCTGAAAATTTATTTTGCATAACTAAATCAACTGCTAAAATTGCAGCTCCTGCAGAACGCAAAGCGGCATTTAAAGTAAAAGGATTCATAAAAGTATCGGGATCTAAGCTAACTAAGCCTGATTTTGGACTTACTTTAAAAATATAATCAATATAGTCTTCATCATGAACTTCTATTAATTGTTCACGGGTAGCGAGTGGCGCTTCGAAATATTCTATAGGTAAATTTGAATTTCGCACGATTTCTTCAATGACTTTAACACGCGCGGGTTGTTCTGGGTGTCCGTAACCCATATCGTGCAACTCACAATCCTTATGCGAAATAAACGCTAGTGTCATTGATATCGATTTTTTAAATAACTCAATAATCCGCGCAAGCCCATCGCTTCACCACCTTGAGGACGCCCAGGGCGTGATTTTAAATTCCAGGCCATTAAATCAAAATGTAACCATGGAATATGATCCGGCACAAATTCTTTTAAAAATAAAGCAGCTGTAATTGCGCCACCATAACCATCCACAGAGTTATTACTAATATCTGCAATGGGACTATTAATAGAATCCCTATATAAAGCAAATAAAGGTAAACGCCAGATATAATCTTGCTCTTGATTTGCTTGTTTTATAACAGCATCGGCTAATTTATCTTGATTGCAAAATACAGCCGGTAATTCAGTTCCTAAAGCCACTCTAGCAGCGCCCGTTAAAGTTGCAATATCAATTAGCAAATCAGGATTTTCACTGACGGCTTCTGTTATAGCATCGGCTAAAACTAATCTCCCTTCGGCGTCGGTATTACCTATTTCTACTGAAATTCCTTTACGACTTTTAATCACATCGCCGGGTTTAAAAGCATTACCTGAAATAACATTTTCAGCTAACGGAATTAACACTCTGAGATTAATAGCTAATTTAGCATCCACAATCATACGCGCTAAACCTAACACATGCGCAGCACCACCCATATCTTTTTTCATGAGCACCATGCCAGCTGCGGGTTTAATATCTAAACCACCGCTATCAAAACAAATCCCTTTGCCGACTAAAGTCACTAAAGGATTTTTTTTATTACCCCAACGCAAATCTAATAAACGCGGTTGATCATCGCTCGCACGACCTACGGCATGAATTAACGGATAATTTTTCTTAAGTAAATCCTTACCAGTAATTTGTTTTACTTTCATTCCTGATTTTTTAGCTAAAGCCACCGCGATTTTTGAAAATTCCGTAGGACCCATTTCTTCCGTAGGCGTATTAATTAAATCACGCACCATACAAAGAGATGACACTAGACTCGTCACCATTTTTTGTTGCGCGCTGGGAATTTCTAACTGAGCGGTTACGCGTGTATCTTTTCGGTAACGCGTAAATTGATAAGCACCTAAACCCCATGCCATAAAAAACAAGGGATCTTTCACTTGCTGTAATTCGTATTTTCCCGGGGGCAATAGATTAGGAAGATTTCCTACGCTCCAAAAATTATTTTCATGATTGATACAAAAAATAACTTTAGCTAAACGCCCGTCTTTATCAGGAATTAAACTAAGATTACCAGCTTCGCCCTTATAGCCTGATGCGCTTAGCCAATTTTTAATAAATGCGCTTTGTTTTTCTTTCCATTTTTTGAAATCACTTTCAACGACCAAATAAATAGGCGTAATTGCCATAGGTTCTCCTTAACCGATTGCGACCTCTGCGGGAATATATTCTTGATGCAGCGCGCTTGCAACGGCTCTATGTGTTAATTTTCCTTTACAAACATTTAAACCATTGAGTAAATGCCCATCTTGTTTCATGGCTTGCTTGTAACCATAATTTGCTAACGATAATACAAAAGGCAATGTTGCATTATTCAAAGCAAACGTTGAAGTGCGCGGCACAGCTCCTGGCATATTGGATACACAGTAATGCACAACGCCATCGACTATATAAGTCGGCTGTTTATGCGTAGTGGGTTTACTGGTTTCAAAACAACCGCCTTGATCAATAGAGATATCAACCATGACAGATCCCTGTCGCATTTGACTGACCATATTGCGTGTTACTAATTTAGGTGCTGATCCACCCGGAATTAATACCGCGCCAATGACTAAATCAGCAGTAGTGACGTGCTCTTCTATGGCATCAATCGTTGAATAAACGGTCGTTATTTTGGAACCAAATTGTAAATCTAAATGATATAAACGCTCAATGGATTTTTCAATAACTACCACTTGTGCGCCCATGCCTATTGCGACTCTTACGGCATTTGTTCCTGCAACCCCACCGCCTAAAACTACTACTTTAGCGGGAGCAACACCAGGAACTCCGCCTAATAAAATTCCACTGCCTTTGTTAGTAATTTCAAGAGAAGTCGCACCGGCTTGAATAGACATACGTCCTGCTACTTCACTCATAGGAGCTAACAAGGGCAAACCGCCTTGTTTATTAGTTACCGTTTCATATGCAATACCAATACAACCAGAATCTAATAATAATTTCGCTTGTTCTGGATCGGGTGCTAAATGAAGATAAGTAAATAATACTTGGCCTTCACGTAAC
>Ga0207134_1088_pt1 | contig 26387 bp, 25 predicted proteins | sample Alteio_BWMinHeat_12_FD_153527 | JGI IMG/M metagenome (GOLD analysis project Ga0207134, IMG submission 153527) | Enriched cells from forest soil in Barre Woods Harvard Forest LTER site, Petersham, Massachusetts, United States -... | ecosystem: Environmental > Terrestrial > Soil > Temperate forest >... | reverse complement strand
TAAGAGCTAGCGGCTTTCTTCTACTTCCCGTTCGCCATCTCCCAAGCACGCGTAGAAATGAAGTACTTCACCATCATGTTCTGGTTTTCCCACGCAGGCAGCGACGCCGGATTCGTCACGTATTTCAGAAACCGATTGGTTACGTTGGCGAAGTGGGATTCGTGCGTGGTGCGGTATTTTTCCGGAATGGTAATCCAAAGGCGATCACTTTTCTCCTCGACGCCGATGCCGGGATACGTCGCCTGCAAAGCATCAATCCGTTTGCGGACAGCAGCGAGCACAGCGGGGCGGTCAGCCGCCGAGTTTGAGATCACGTAGAGTTCCGGACGGTACTTCTCCGTCTCCTCCTGGCCCACCTCGACGCGCGCCTTGCTTCCGCGATAGATCGCCAGATGAGTGTCGCCGTGCGCCGCCTCGTAGTCCCAAAGTGGTTCCAACCTCACATTCACGCCCTTCAAGGCATAGACCACCTGTCCATTGCAGAACCAATCGAGCTTTCCTTCATGCACATTGGCGGCCAGAAAAGCCGGGAAATCCTTCTGGTTGGTCACGCGGCTGAACTGCTCGCGGGTTAACGTCAACGGCCAGTGTTTGGCGACGCTCACCTGCACGTCGCGACGATAGTCGAGCGGCTGGTCGTGGAACAGCGTCCAGGACACGAGATCCATCAGATGCGTGCCAACGTCGGTCAGTCCCTCACCCTGCTGCGCTACGTCAAAGAACCATGCCGGGCGCAGGTTCGGTACTCCGGCCACCAGCTTTAGCACGTAGTGCACACTCCGCATTTCGACGCCCGGCTGCTGCGGTGTACCGCGCTCGATGGTCCCAAAAACGGAAGGATCGTTTACCAAAGCTTTCTGAAGAAGCGTAGTGATCTCGTAGCGCTCGGTCATCAAATCGTAGGCGACCACTCCCTTGCTCGTTGCCCGGTTCAACACCGTCTCAACCCGCGGAAGATCCTCAGCGCGGATGATCCATGGTTTGTCGGCCAGCACATTCAAGCCGGCATCGACCGACCCTTCGATGTAGCCGACCTTTACGTCGTTGCGCCCGGCAAGAACAACTGCGTTGCCTGGCTTTTCCCGCAGCATGCGCTGGAAGAAATCAGGACTGGTATGAACCTCGAGCTGCCACGTAGTGGGATTCTCGGCGCGATGATTGAACAGCGACAAGCGTCCAAGATGCTCGATCAGGTCCGGCCCCAGCGGTGCGTAGATATGCACCACCGGCGAGACCAAGCCTGGATACATCTCCTTATGCACCAGCGATGCGTGGAAGTGCCCCGGGTCAAGAGTGATGAATCGGATGGGAGAGGTGCCGGATTGTGAAGAAGCCACTTGAGCCAGCAAGACTCCTGCGTTCAGCAGGATAAGAAGGAGCGCAGTAAGGGTTCTCATAAGATTCATCCCGCTCGAAGCGCAATGGAACTTTGTATGGGAACAGCGCGAAAACTTCAAGCTGGCAAGAGAAATGATGCCTTGCGGCGCATGGCTGCAAAGAAGTGAAATGGCATGCTTGACGGACGAGTTTCGCACCACACTTGCCTACAGAGCAGTGGCGACTATTCCTCGCGAAGGCTTTGAGGCGGGTTGAGGCGGGAGGCCTTTTGCACCGGTATGAAGCTTGCCGCCGTGGCTACGATTGCGAGCAGTGCGACCGCAGCGAGGAAGGTGGCGGGATCGTTGTTCTTGAGTCCATAGAGCAAGCCTTTGCCGTACGAGAGGCAAACAGCGACAACACCGTTCCGACCACCAGCCCAATGGCAAGGAGTTCAACGGCCTCGCGCATGATCAAATGCAAACGCGCATGCGATCGGCTCCCGGGGCCTTCCTGATGCCAATTTCGTTTCGCGTGCCGAGGGCCATGTAGGAGATCAGTCCGTAAAGGCCGATCGCAGTGAGCAAGACTGCGATGCGGCCGAAGAAGCCGGCGAGCGATGCCATCGGGCGCTCGCGTTGCAGCGTGTCGCGGATCTGGGTCTGTAACACAGTAGATTGGATCAGGCCAACGGAAAAAGATTACCAACATTAAGCCCCACCCAAAAGCGCCCTAGCGCTCTTTGCCGGCCCTTCTCTTGGCCGCTTTAGCCTGCGGCTCCTACTGGATTCTCAACAATGGGTACCGATGTCTATACCGATGTCTAGCCGCGGATGGTGCGGGCGTCCTGCTCACGCCGGGAGCTTTGGACAACATTTTGTGCCGCCGTAACCTTTTTCTACTTTCGTCCGTTTATCTTATTGAGCGCGACATGCGGAGAGCCGGTTGAAGGCCCTGACGAACGACGCGGACGAGCGGCTTCTGGTGGAGGCCGCTAAGCGCGATCCTGCGCGCTTCGGCGAACTTTATCAGCGGAACATCTATCAGGTGTACGCCTACGTGTCGCGGCGCGCGGCCAGCCGGGAAGAAGCGGAAGACATTACTGCCGATGTCTTTCATCATGCGCTCGTGAACCTGAAGCGATTTGAGTGGCGAGGGGCTCCATTCGCGGCCTGGCTGATTCGGATCGCCGCAAACCTTCTTACAGACCGTTGGCGGGTTACGGCGCGGGAGAGCGGAAATGTTGTCGTCGAAGATCCTCCGGACTCGAGCATGGAACAAATCGAAGAGCGCGCTCTCTTCCAGCTTGTGAAGCGGCTCCCCGAGGATCAACGCCGGGTTGTGGTGTTGCGTTTCGTGGAACAGAAAAGCATCCGCGAAATCGCACAGGAACTTCGCCGCAGCGAAGGCGCGGTGAAGCAGCTTCAGTTCCGCGCCTTGGAAAAGCTTCGGGCGGACGTGGAGGGTGCCATTGGGTAAAGCTAAGCGCTCTCAGTTCGATCAAGTGGATCAAGCAATCGCGATGCTACTCGCACACCGCAAGCCACCGCCTCCCGCGGTTGACGCGGAAATCGGGCCACTGCTTCAGATAGCTGGCGAATTGCGCGACCTGCCCCGCGAGGAATTTGTTGAACGACTTGGATCCGATTTGGAAAGGAAGACTTCTATGGCAACCACAATGGAACCCATCGCCGCGGTTCACATCCATGCGGCGCCGGCGTTGAGGTTTAAGAAGGCCGGCAAGGCAATCGATTTTTACAAGCGCGCCTTTGGCGCCACGGAAATCATGCGATTCGAGAATGAAGGAGGCGTCGGGCACGCCGAGCTGATGATCGGCGACGCGAAGATCATGCTCGGAGAAGAGTGGCCGGAAGGCGGCCGTTTCAGTGCGGAAACGCTTGGGCACACGCCGATCACCATCGAGCTGAATGTTCCCGACGTCGACGCCTTCGTCGAGCGTGCGGTCTCCGCCGGGGCGGAGATCATTGTTCCAATCAGAGATCACTTCTACGGAATCCGGCAAGGAACTCTGCGCGATCCGTTCGGATATGTTTTGGGCGTTTCCGAAGTGAAAGAGGAGATGTCGGTCGAGGAGATGCATCGCCGGTTCCGGGCCATGCAGAGTTCCGAGCCAGAGCCCGAGCCAAAGACGCCCAAAGTCTCCCCGGTTCCAAAAGGGTACCGCACCATCACGCCATATCCGGTCGCGCAAGACGCGCCCCGGATGATTGACTTCGTGAAGCAGGTCTTCGGAGCGGAAGAAGGATTCCGCAGTATTGGCTCGGCCGGCGGAATTCACGCCGAGGTGCGTATCGGCGATTCCATGATCATGATGGGCGGCGGCGGTCCTGGACTCTCGTGGCGCGGCGAATCGATTCCCATGGCATTTCACGTCTACGTCCCCGATTGCGACGCCACCTACGCAAAGGCGCTGCAGGCGGGCGCCGCGTCCATCGACGCACCGGCCGATCGGCCCTACGGCGAGCGTTCGGGAGGCGTGAAGGATGCGGCGGGCAATCACTGGTACATCGCCACATTCAAGGGCGAGAGTTACAAGTGGGAGGGCGCGCCGACGGTCCAGCCGTATATGCATCCGTTACGAGCGGTGCCGGTGATCGACTTCATCAAGCGCGCCTTCGGAGCCGAGGAGCTGGGCCGCTTTGCGTCGCCGGATGGCGTGATCCATCACGTGACCATGAAGATCGGCGACTCGCACCTGGAGATGGGAGAGGCACAGGGCCCATATCAGCCGATGCCCGGCATGTTCTATCTCTACGTCCCCGATTGCGACGCGGTTTACCGGCACGCACTCGCGGCAGGAGCGACATCGATCGCGGAGCCTGTTGATCATCCTTATGGCGATCGGAGTGGAGGTGTGAAAGACGTGTTCGGCAACCAGTGGTACATCGCGACACACATCAAAGATGTCAGCCAGTGAAGGGTAAGCTTGTGGCACAGGCGCCGTCGCCTGTGCTGTCGGTGGCAGGAGTCCACAGCCGAGGGTACGCCGCGGCGGATGCCACAAAGAACTGATTCTCTGTGTGGCGGCTGAGAGCCGGGCTTGCTGGTCCCGACGCCCACCCCATCCGCAAAGCGGATGGTACTGACGTCATCTGCTAGCGCTGGCGTGTCTGACGTTTTGTTGACGCACTTTTCTTGGCGAGCGTGCGCTTCCTGGTACCCGGCTTCGCGTTCTTCTCGACGCGCAGCTTCCATGCGGTATGCAGGGCGCCGGCTAGCAGATCCTCATTGGCAGTAGCGAGGCGGACGTGGGTGGCTCCGTTGAGCCCCCATCCTCCAGCAATGGGAATAAAGACCTCGGGCAGCTCCGCGACGAACGTTGCCTGCTGTTCCGGTGTCAGCATCAGGTTGCCATAGCCTTGCTTGGCCGCCGCAAGGGTCGCAAAGATTCTGCCGCCGACCCGGAAATCAGGATTCCCCATATGGGAACCCTCTTCAGCGCCTTCCAGGCTAAGGGCAATTCGTCGAAAGTCGCTTATGTTCATTGAGGGCATCTCACACTGCGCAATCGCCTGAGTCGCGCATTTTGTCACGGGCAACAACTAGCCGCAACATTCCTCACATTCCTCACATTCCTCACATGCCTTCCTCAAATGCCTGGACACCCAGTTGCCGCTGCTATAATCGAGTTCTGCTTCTGCTGTCGTAGTCTTCATCTCTTGTGGTGGGTGTAGCTCAACTGGCAGAGCACCGGACTGTGGCTCCGGACGTTGTGGGTTCGATTCCCATCACCCACCCCAATAAATCAGCAAGTTACAGACCGCGGCGGTCCATCTGCGGTCCAATTACGCGCGAAGGGCCATTTTTGCGACCTTCCCGTTGACCTCGCGCATGGTTTCCGGAATCGCATCTCCGTACACGTTCATCGTCGTCCTGATGTCCGCCTGGCGCATGAGCTTTTGCTGAACGCCCGTCGGCGCGCCGGTTTCATCGAGCCAAGTTCTGTACGTGTGTCGAAATGTGTGCCAGCCGATTCCCTCGATACCCGCCTTCTTGCCGGCTGCCTGAACTGCCGCGAGCAGGCTGGTATAGAAATACGGTTTCTCGCCGGCCATTGCTGGCGACGCCCAGATCCAGTCGTCGTCATTAACAAATTCCGATTTCCGTCTCCACGCAAGCAGCACCTCCGCCAATCCAGCATCGATGGGCATCGGTTTGCGTGAGTAGGCCGTCTTTGCATCATCGATTCGATTACGCACCGCACCGCGCTCGATGCGCACGCGCAGGCGTTTCCAATCGACGTCTCTCCACTTCAGCGCCAGCAATTCGGACACGCGCAAACCGAGACACATCGCCGTGAGAATCATCGTGCGATGTGGCTCCCGCTTGACGTGACCGAGAATGCCATGGAACTCCTCGACCGTTAAGTTTCGGGGCTCCTGGGTTCGTTTGCTCGCTCCTTGGATCTTCACCAACTCCATCGGGTTTCTACCGCAGGGTAGATACTCCCAGAGCATGGCGTTTTCGATCAAGATACGGAGAAGGCCGCGGGGAACCTTCCACTTCGTCCCGCGATGACAGAAAAAATCGAATTGAGCGACAAGGGAACAAAGGAGATTCCACTATGCCGAACTCAGACTTTCAGTACTGCGAGGAATGCCGTCAACCTTCCACCGTCTTCATTCAGGATATGCAGCAACTTGCTACAGGCGAGAATGGATGGGAGAGGTGGGAACCGTTTGGCGATCCCCACTTCTATTGCAAGATTCACATCAGGGAACCGCGCCGGCTGAGAACTACGTAATCCGGCGAAGGTGGATTCGCTGGCGGGGGAACTGCGCGACCCATTTGTTCGTAATGACCGGGAGCGCGCTGCACTCGCGTGCCGAAGCACATATGGTGAATCTGTGTTGGGATTCTTTTATGGCCCTCAGCCGCTCGCGAGGACGATGATGGATATTGCCGAGGCACAACGAGATGTCCGAACAGTGTTCCTAAGGGGGTCCGTTGGTCAGCTAGTTTCCGGCCTTCTCTGGCTTGGGTCGGCGGCTTTGGGAACTTGGTACTCGCATCGCAGCGCCATCGGCTTTCTCGTCATCGGAGGGATCTTCATATTTCCTCTGACGCAGCTTGTTTTGCGCGCAATGGGCCGGCCTGCATCTTTGCCAACGGGACATCCGATGAATGGACTCGCAATGCAGGTGGCATTCACTGTCCCGCTCAACCTATTCGTTGTCGCGGGCGCGACGATGTATCGCCTGAATTGGTTCTACCCGGCACTCATGATCGTGGTGGGCGCACACTACCTGCCATTCATTTTCCTTTATGGAATGTGGCAATTCGGGTTACTAGCGGCCGCATTGATAACGGCAGGGTGGGCTATCGGAGTCTACGTGCCACATCCGTTTAGCTTGGGCGGCTGGGTAGCAGCCTTTGCGTTGTTGGCTTTTGCCTTAGTCAGTCGACACGCAGCTCGACCATCGCTATAAGGTGCGAATGCGCTGGTAAGATCAACGTTTCATGTGCGGACGCTACCGACTCACGCGCGCTGAGAAAATGGCCGAGAAGTTTGACGCCGAGTTCACCGGCGAACTGCGCCCGCGTTACAACATCGCTCCCACCCAGCCGGTTCCGGTAGTCCGCGCAACCGACTCAGGCGGCGTGATCTCATCGATGCGCTGGGGCTTGATCCCGTCCTGGGCGAAGGACGCATCCATGGCACAGATCAATGCCAGAAGCGAGACGATCCAAGAAAAACCAGCATTCAAGGAAAGCGTCGAGCGGCGCCGCTGCCTGATTCCCGCCGATGGGTTCTACGAGTGGAGACGAAGCAGCAACCCGACGCAACCCTTCCACTTCGACATGAAGGATGGCTCGCTGTTTGCCTTCGCCGGCATTTGGGACCGCTGGACCTCATCGGACGGTCAAATGGTCGAGTCTTGCGCGATCCTGACTACCATTCCGAACTTCCACCATTTAGGTGGGAGAGCTGACAATTGGAGGCCTTGATCCAGAATTACTGAATTGTTAAGGTAATCGGCGCGGAATGCTGGAGCGATCCGATTGTGCCAGTCACTTGTATGGTGTAGGTTCCTGCAGGCGTACCATTGACAGTACTGCCGACCGGCGCAGGCGTCACCCCTGCGCTACCGCCTCCGCCACAGGAAGCCTGCACTAAGATCGAAGTCACAATTACCAACAATACCCCTCGCGTATTCTTCCTCAACAACAGCAATCCCAATGGCATAACCAGCGCCCACAGGTAAGAACTCCAGAATGCAGGTGGACGGAGATTGGACGATTGACCTGCAGCCGTGATGGTCAGAGGTATCCCAACGCTGCCGGCTCCGGGATTTGCCTGCTGTGAAGCAAATGTGCACGAAGCGGATGCAGGAAGTCCCGAGCACGAGAGTGCGACCGATTGTCCTAGATCGCTCCCGCCAATGGTGGTTACCATTACTGAGGAGTTGGAGGATTGCCCTCGCTTCACTGTGATTGCGTTGTCTTTTGGCTGGATTGAAAAATCGAGAGTCGTACCCGTGAGCTGAACGAGGTGAGCACCTTGAACTGCGTCAGTAACTCCAAGATTGGCGCCCCACTGCGCCGCGGTAGCAGCGCCGAAAGTAATATTGACTTGGCAGCTGGCGCTTGCAGCTATAGTTGTGCCGCAATTGTCGGTTTCGGAAAACTGTGAAGCTGAAGTCCCGATGTGTACTAAGTTAAGAGCTGAAGTCTGCGTATTCGTAACTGTCACGGTCTTTCCTGCAGAGGCAGTCACGAGTTGAGTTCCAAAGTCCAACTTCGAAGGCAAGAAAGTGAGAAAACTGGATATTCCTGTGCCCGTCACGACAAGCGTATCGCTGTTGTTTTTCGTATTGTCAGTCAGCTGGATGTGCGCGGTTCGGGGCCCCACTTGAGTTGGAGCAAACTGTATGGTTAGGTCACAGCCAAAACTCACCGGTATGGGATGACCAACACAATCTGATAATCCAATCGGCGCAAATTCCGAATTGTCGCTGGAAACGCCTGAAATTTGGAGTGGACCGGTTCCAGTGTTCTGCAGCAGGATTCCGAACGTGGTGTTGTTGTACTGAACGACGGAACCGGCGTCTGGATTTAACCGAACCAACAAGACGGGTACTCCGTCACCAATCGTCAACGAAGCAGCTTGGGACGTGCCTCCTCCGGGTCCGGGGCTCGAGACTGTTATCTGCGCGGTTCCAGCTGTCGCGATATCGGCCGCGGAGATATCAGCATCGAGTTCGCCGAAACTTACATACCGAGTGTTCCGGACCGAGCCATTCCACAATACTTGCGACCCCTTGTAGAAACCTTCTCCTCCAACTATCAGAGGGAACGCGCTTCCCTTTGCCACCACCAGATTCGGACTCAAGCTGATGATAGCCGGGGTTTGGTTTTGAAAATTCACAATCACAGGATTGGAACTCCCACCGCCCGGGCCGGGGTTAACAACTGTCACTTGTCTTTGTCCTGCGACAGCGAAGCCATTGGTGGCGATTATTCTTGTACTGTCGACGAACGTAGATTGCAGCACGACACCATCTGCCTGAACTTGAGAGTTCCGCAAGAAATTAGTTCCGGTGACGGTCAGAGTATTGATAGGAACGACTAAAGGCTGTTGTGGGGAAATACTGACGATCGTAGGAACTAGACTGCCTTTCACATAATGGTAAGAAGCGGGAAGAGTGTAACTGCTTTGGTTAGGCAGTGTTACCGTCACTGAAGTGGCACCAAGTTGCCCTGCCGGAGCAATCACTTGTAATGTGTTTTGGTCGATGTACGTGGTCGCTAGGATCTGGCTGCCAAAGCTGACCATCGCTCCGGGTACAAAACCACTTCCGTGAACCAGGACGAACTCTCCTCCGGCTGGCAGACTTGCGTTTGGATCGACCTCCCCGATTGATAGCGGGACTTGGCTCAAATGGACCGCAATTAATCCTGCGTTGGAGATCACAAATAAGTTCTTGCCAGCTTTATCGACCGCCAAATTCGAAATGAATGCCCCATTCATCGGAGCGGATAATCCGATTGTCTTCAAGAGTGCTCCGGTATTGACGTCATAGATGCGAACAGTCTGATCGACAGGACGGAATAACAGCGCTCCCCCTCCATCCATTTGAACGCCTCGAAAATCGCCCTGCGTCTGATCAAAAAGATCGAAGTAGATGGATCTTGTGGCAAGCTTTGCACTACGCATGTCATAGGTGTGCAGCCGGTCAAGCAGTACATTACCGTCTGTTGAGACCGCCAGATCTATGGCATCCATGGCGTCGAGAGGTAGTGCCGTAAATCGGTCGGTGCTGGCATCCCACCGCCAACCTCCATAAAAAACATGATTGCCGTCCGGTGTGGCTGCGAGTGCAATGCAGCATTGACCTGTGCCTGCCAGCTGTTCGCCGATGTGGCTGACACCACCGTTAAGAAAGTCTAGTTTTGCAAGTAGTCCGTTAAAGCTGCCATCCACCGCCTCGTTGCTGACAAAGGCCACTCCACTGCTGGTTGCAACCACGCGAAGCGGTCTCAGATCACCGAGTGCAGATGACGGAACGGAAAGCGGCGCAACAGCGGGAAACGTCTGAATATCGGAGAAATTGTCGAGATTAATCCTTGAAAGAGAAAGCCCGTTCACGCTCGTGACCAATAGAAATTTGTCATCAGGCGTAATCGCGAGTCCATTGGTGCCATTTGGAGTGAGGATAGCGCTAAGCGGCTGCAAGGTATCCTGCGACAAAACATGAACTCGGGAAGCGGCAATATCGGAAACAAAGATCTGGTGACGCTTCTCGTCGAGCACAATCTGATCTGCTACGGTAATCAATCCCGTTTCTTGGACTGACAGATATTCGAAGCCGGCGGGTACGGTGGTGGATCCGTAAGGAGTCGTTACGACAACGTCAGCTGTGCCCAGCGCACCGGGTGGCGTAGTGAAATACAAGTGATTGAGTGGCAAGGTAAAGGAACTAACTTGCACCTTCGTCACGGTAGCAGTATGGCCACCAACCGTCACCGTTACTCGATTCTGATCATTGCCGAAACCGTATCCAATCAGGTGAACCGCTGTACCTCCCGCAACATCGCCTGCGTTCACATCCTGGTATAGGACATAGGGGTTGTAACTGTATCCTTCCGGAGCCAAGTAATCCCAACCATCAGGCGAGTGCAGCGTCAAATCTACGGGACCGACTTTCAAGGATGCGGGAGGCGTCACTTGGAGCGAGTTTGCGCTGTTTACGGCGACTCCATTGCCAGCTACGGATCCGAACAGCACGGTATCGCCGTTCGCGAAACCTTGACCGTTAAGTGTTATGGGGCTCGGAGCGCCAGCAAGTCCCGCGCTCGGCTGAGCTGCCCCTGGCAATGCGAGGCCTTGGGTGTGTACTGGGAGCTGTCCCGAGGGCATACTTGCGTCGGTGAAACTAATCCCTCCGTCCTCGATCTCGAACACTCTTCCGACCTCGTCCACTGCCATACGGCCCAAGCTGGACACTGGACCGTTGGGTAACGAAACTGCCGGTACATCGCCCAGCGCACTGAAATTGCTCGCATCAATCACAGTAATTACTTCGTCGGAAATAGTGACGGTTCCGCCTCCGGGAAGGCTATTAGTTGTTTGACGGGTTCGGCGGAGGTATATCCGCTTTCCATCCGGGCTGTAGCAAGCATTGAAACGTTGCCCCGGCGACAGGTTGAGCTTCGTTATCGTATGAAGCTGACCGTCCAACACCGTCGAGCCGTTCACCAGAAACTGCGTTCCGTCTGAATTTGCCGCGAGGGAAAGAATGAATATCCCACCAGGGAAGTTTGCAGACGCAATGAATGAATCACTCACTGCGTCATAAAGAACCACGCTTCCGCTGTTCGAATCGTCAGCAATTAATACTTTCGACCCATCGCCAGATCTGGCCATCACGCCTGGAAAAGCGATGTACGGCGGATCGAACCGCGGAGTAAAGGTTCCGTTAATCGGGTCGTACAGCAAGAGTTCTCTGCCGGAGCTTCCGGATGTTGCACTGTTAAACAGAATCTTGCCAGTACTCAGCGCCGCAGGAAAATCAGGGAGGGCATTGTCATCCGCTTGGCCGAAATTGTTGGGCGGGATGTCTGTTGCAACCTTGTCTGTGACCTTTAGCGAGATCGGATCAATAACGAAGAAATAATTGACTCCTCCGGAAAAGTTGAACCTGCCGTTTGTTCCGACGATCACTTTTGAGCCGTCCGGCGTGATGTCGATGCCGCTGGGGGACGGTACCGATATTCGAGTCAGGAGATGCGCATCGACCGAAGACAGCACGTCTACCCGATTTAAGAGAGAATTTGTAACAAAGACAAGCTTATGGAATTTGTCGTAAAGCACAAAATCCGGATTCTCATCAGTTCACACAAATTGAAAGTGGCGCTGCGGCGATTGACACGGAAGTGGGATGGCCAAGAACAGCGCGGCTCCCAACAGTAGAAGGAGGTGACGAATAAAGGACATATAAGGAACTGAGGGATCGTTGAGTTTACCCTCAGACCGACGCTTGATGCAACGGAAATTACGAGAACCTGCCGGCGTGGTAGTTCCCCTTTTGGCACGAGCAGCGAGTTGCGTATTTGAACCAAGAGAGCACCCTCTTTTCAGTGGCTTCGACGGAGACGGGTTCTATGAAAGGGTGCGACATGAAGTCGCATGTGTGATTGTCCGACGGATCATTCGTTCGGACTTGCTGTTCCATCAGCAGTACCCTACGAGGTCGGCGATTCGGCAACGAGTTGTCCCAAAAGCCCTCGGACTATGTAGTCCACCAGTCCATCGACGGATATCGAAATCGCGAGAGGACGATATTTCTGCCAGCATCGGGGCGGATAGGAGCTAGGGTGAAGTGGCATGGTTAGCAAATGCGAACCTCTTTAAGTGTCGTCAAGAACGAAAGAGCCGAAGGTGCTGATAGGCTCTCTCTCGCCGTGGGTGCGGGTGCTCCATTTTCACCCGTCATGGGCAATCAACGCCGCCGGCGCAGTTAGGGGAAACCTTCGCCACACAATGTCGTGCATGCGCGGGGCAGGAGCGCCAGCAAACTGAGCAGCATGGAAAAGCCTGCTCTCGCGGGCTTCTGATTTTCTGACGTTCTTTCGCTGTTAGATTAGTTCAGTACTGACAATCTGCCGCAGTCCATCTGCGGTCCAATAACTACTCCACGCGCCTCCAAACCCCACCAAACTCCGCCACTCACCGCCACTAAGTTGTTGATATTCCAGATGGGCGAACATTCGATTCCCATCACCCACCCCAATATCCCTCTGATTCGGCGTGAGTTACCAAATCGCGAGAGTACAAAAGAGAACATTAAGCCTTGGACATCACTCTTCGCGCGACCATTTCAACCGCATCTCGCTTCTGACTCTTGTCAGCCTGCGTATACGTGTTGAGCGTGAATCGCACGTCTGTTGGCCCTGAAATCGGCAACCGCAGTGAAGGATGTTATCGCAACCCTGCGGAAGCAACTGCGAGCGTTGGGAGTAAACCCGCAGGAAGTATATGTCGCCGAATTAGTGGTTGACCGCAACGGCCAGATTGAGCCCCACTACTACGCTACGGGCACGTTCAACCAGATATGGTTGGTCAATAATCCAGCGTGGATGAAGAAGCGCATGGCGAGGGCTTAACCCAATCCGGCGCTCGCGTCATCGAGCCGCCATTCTTCTCTCGGCTCGGTTCCTTCCGCATCGCTCTACAACTGATCTGATAAACGCGCCGCTGGAGGATTAACTTGTGTAATGGCGACGTTTCGTCAACTACCCACAGTTTCCGGATCGCCGGCCAACCGAGAACTGAACCGCGTCCCCGTTAAGGATCCGAGCTCCGGATCACATCGGCTCGAAGCAGTCTTGTTACGGGGACCTGAGAGCAGTTATGACCCTCTTCATGCAGCGACTCTGCTTCACTGCTTTGTACTTCGCATCCATTTGCATCGTAGTCGAACTCCGGTAGACGTTCATGCCAGGCTCCGACTAGAAATCTGTGGACAGGCTGAGTTCTTTCCAGGCTCTCGCTTCTTCTAATCGTGCAAGGTCGTTCTTCTCCGCCCCGTTATACGCATCGCTGCCGAGCAACAGTCGCAACGGAGGTTTCTCTTCCTGCGTCAGCCGAACGATCGCTTGAGCCGCCTTCTTCGGGTCTCCGGGCTGCTTACCGTTATAGGCGCGCTGAAACCTGGCCGTTGCTCCAACAGTCGAGTCGTATTCGGGATGCCCTTCGCTCAGCTTGGTGGAACTGCCGGCGAAGTCCGTGCGGAAGCCGCCCGGCTCGATGATCGTGACCTTGATGCCTAGCGGTGCTACTTCGCGCGACAAAACTTCGGAGAAACCTTCTACGCCCCATTTCGCCGCCGAATAAGGCCCGCGCCCTGGGGGTCCGATCCTTCCGCCCATCGAGGAAAACTGAACGAAATGGCCCGCCTTCCTTTCGCGAAAGTACGGGAGAGCTGCCTTCGTCACGATGATTGTCCCGAAGAGATTGGTTTCTATCTGTGCGCGGAAATCCGACATCGGCGTATCTTCGACGGACGAGAGATTGCCATATCCTGCATTGTTGATAACAACGTCCAGCGAGCCAAACGCATCGATTGCCGTCTTCACCGCGCCGGCAGCTGACGACTCGTCGGTCACGTCCAGCTCGAAGAGCTTCACCTGGTCACCGTAGCGCTCCGATAGCTCACGCAGTGACTCAATGTCGCGAGCTGTCGCCAACACCTTATTGCCCGCCAAAAGGCCCGCTTCGACAATTGCGCGACCCAGACCGCGAGAACTACCTGTGACTAACCATACTTGCGCCATTCAATCCTCCTATTTGCGGAGTCCGAGCTACTTCGAGAGCGCACGTGCTGCCGGAAATACTGTACAGCAAGAAATTACGATAGCGCGTCCTGCCGAACGACGCTCAAACCGGAGCTGAAGTCGGTTGACGCTATCAGCGATTTCAGTAGTTACGGAGAACTTATGAGATAGCTTCTAGACTCGTGCTGTTCTACTGACGACCTCAAGAACCCCACAGCTTCTCGCGCACAAGCAAAGACATCGCGCCACACTTCACCGCCGGCGAACCGGAACACGCTGAGTCTCTGAGACTGCAATTGCCGATCCCGCTTGCGGTCCCGGCAGGCTTGCGCCTGCGTTCGATCGTGGAACTCGAGACCGTCGGCCTCCACCGCGAGCTGCTTGGTGACGACGCTGAGCCCGTCCGGTCCTTCACTGATCGCCTGCATAGTCAGCAACAGGTCAATGCGAAACTCTGCGATGCTAGTCTGCGGCTTGATTCTCAGCGTCCTATCGCCCTCGGCATCGCCGATGACAGCGTCTCCAAAGTCGTACAGAACCGCCCCGCCCTGCTGTCGCCCCACGAAGCCGACAGCGAACGCTAGGGCCAGCTCGACAGGTGACTCGCAGACCGCTGAGCAGTGGGAGACGATCGACTGTACGCCAGTGGTCGCGGCTTGGATGTGGAGCGCGCGGGCCGCGACGGTCAAGAAGCTCTGATCGAGAAGCCGTTCATTGGTCTTCTGCGGATTCTCCGCAACGCTGCGCGTTAGAGCCTCTAGAGAACGCGGCCGTGCTGCTTCCGGTGAATGGAGGGTGAGGCTCTTAGCAAAGCGGTCTGCCAACGATCCCGGCCACAGTAAGCCATTTTGTTGAGGTGCCGACAATTTGGAGCTGTGAGACATCCGACATAGCAGCGGGATTGTGGCAAAGCCGGATACTCTCAAAATAGTGGGTCGCGGAGACTCTCAAAAACCCCTGCGCAGAGCCTCCCATAAACCCCATATGTTGCAACGCGGGTTTCTGCCGATTCGGGACTCTCGAAAACACTTTGTTTTTGGTGGATTAGCGTCGGCGCGGGAGTCCCTTTGTCGAGGCCTCGGATCCAGGTGGTTCACGGAACGGTTCCACAGTAATGCGCTCGTAACACACTTCCAGCACGGTCAGGTATTCTGTGCCGCCCGGCAATTGAAGGACTACGCTGTCGCCTGCTGCCGACTTCATCAACGCGCGCCCCAGAGGTGACACCCAACTGATGTGGTTGCGGTTGAGGTCGACCTCGTCCGTGCCCACGATGCTCACCACTCGCTCCGCTCCCGCGGCATTGGCATAGCGCACGGTCGCTCCGAAGAATGCCCTCGTCGCCGCCTGCCCCGCTCTCGGAGCTTCCGGGTCCACCACTTCCGCGGCTTCGATTCGCTTCGTGAGAAAGCGAATCCGCCCATCGATCTGCCGCAGCCGCCGCTTGCCGTACTGATAGTCGGCGTTTTCACTGCGATCGCCGTTGCTGGCAGCCCACGCCACCATCTCCGTAACAGCCGGGCGTTCCCTGGTGAGCAGAAACCGGTGCTCATCTTTGAGGCGATCGAGCCCGCTCGGCGTGATGTAGTTCTTGACATGCGTTGCGGGCTCGTCCGGTTTTGGTTTTCTCGTGAAACCTTTTCGCATCTCGTAGTCTTTCCAGGGCGAATCCAGTGGGTGCGCCGATGAACGCGGATGAACGCCGCCCTGATTGATTTTTTCACGTTTTCCGGGAACTCGGGGAACAGGCGGGAAGTTCGCTAGGTTCTCGCCCCCAAGTGTAAGAAAAAACGGGGAACGTTCCGTCGTCCCCACATTTCCGCCCCTTAAACACACTCCTTGATTATGGTTTCCAGCAAGCCTAGAATTTTGAAAGCTCTTCTTGCCACCACGAGGTCTGGGAGTACGTTATGACCATGAAGATCATCAGAGACAATGTTCACGGAGACATCGAATTTTCTCCCAGCGAGATGCAGGTTCTCCACACGGCCGCGTTTCAGAGATTGCACGGATGCAGGCAGCTTGGTCTGACGCATCTTGTTTACCCTGCGGCGAAGCATTCTAGATTCGAACACGTGCTCGGTGTTATGCATGTGGCGACGGAGATCATTAGTCGGCTTAAGCCGGAGCCCCTTTTTGCTAAACAGTTCGATGAACTGCGCAAGATCCTTAGACTAGCGGCTCTGTTGCACGATATGGGGCACGTGCCATTCGGCCATACCCTGGAAGACGAGATGCCGGTGATATCGAAACATGATGCCCCATCGACGGGAACAACAACTTCCAGGATGGAGGAGACTGTAAAGGACGTGCTCCGCGAGGCCAAGCAGATCGACTATGCGGAACCGGTGCTACAAGTGCTAACGGCAATTGACGCGAGCAAAGATGATGGGAAGCTATACAGCCTCGTCGACACGGGAAGTGTGCGCCCAGAGTATGTCGTCCTAGCCGACATTATCGGCAACACAATTTGCGCCGACCTTCTTGACTACATCAAGCGCGACCATCTCATGACCGGGATCAGGGCGACCTATGACGATCGAATCTTTCGATATTTTGGCGTGGGACAGCACCGTTTCGGCAGCAAATACTACAGCAGGATAGTGATCCGACTGGTCAAGAACGGCCGCATGCGCGGCGATTGCTTGGCCGATCTTTTCGATATCCTAAAATTACGGTACAACCTCTCTGACAAGGTTCTCTTCCACCCTCAGAAGTGCGCCGCCGACGCAATGTTGATAAAGGCCGTGCAGGATATCAAGATATCCGCGGAAGATCTCGTGCGCTACTCGGACGATGGATTTCTAGACGAGTTTAGAGATACGCCGATGATTAAGCTTATCCGGCGTAGGGAATTGTTCAAACCAGTATTCGCCAGCGGGTTAGAACACATCACCAGCTACGATGAGAAATCGACCAAGGACGATCTTATCCGCGAAGTTCACGAAAAACCTACACTGCGCAGTCGGATCGAGCTGGAAATTGAAAGCACATTAGGGTTTGAGGCCGGCTCGGTCGCGGTTTTCTGTCCGCGGCCGAAGATGACCCTGAAACCGGTGCGGGTCTTGGTCCAATGGAAGGATGGCACTATCAGGCGCCTGAATGAAATCCAGGAAACGGATGATCCTTTAACCGCAAAACAGGTTGCGGTTCTTCAGGATATCTATCCAAAAATGTGGAGAATGTTCCTATTCGTTCGACCGGAACTCCGAAACCGTGGCAACGAAATCCAGCGTGTTTTCTATGAGGCGCTTAAAAAATTTGCTAACCTTAGCGCCACCTGCGATCCAGCCTTGCAGACCTATCTTGAGACTGCTTGCGCAGACTACCGCTTCGGAAAGGTTCTGGACTCGGAACTGGGCAAAACACCAGAGTTTCTTCGCATGAATGAGTCCGAACGCGTCAAATTGAAAGCCAAGTGCTACAGCAAATTGCCTCTAGAAGAGGTCGTCGACGATCGCTACGCCGAACCTGTTCCGACACCATTAGCGTCTCGGGATGAGGAAGGCGTGAAGCTCCAACAAATCGCGCGCAAAATTATACGCGCGGTAATGTCCGAGACAAAAAAAGGTGATGAGGGACAATTGACTTTGGAGAACGAATCCTAGTACGCAGGAAGCCGAATATATGATAGTCGATGAGGCCTTCAAGACCCGATGTACCGAGCTAGCTGCGGCGCTCGCATCTACGTACTCAAAGGGCAGTCCACCGTTCGACCTCCGATGTTTGCAGGAACGCTACAACGTCGGTGAAGTGAGAGAGCGGCTGCTGGATCGCGACGCCCAGCTCCTTGCTGTGGACGGCGCGTTTACGATAGAGATAAATTCTGCCGTTTCGGCCGCTCGTCGCAGAATGAGTCTGGCGCATGAATTCGGCCATCTTATCGTTAATGAGGTGGCGGGCGGGAACTCCTTTGCCTCCCACTCGAACCCGGAAATTGAGCGCCTCTGCAATACGATTGCCGGTGAGTTGATTTGCCCGAAGGCCGCGATCGTTGCCCACTTCAGTAAACAACAAGATCTGGACACATGGAGCGAACCTATCCGTTGCCAGACGGTAATTGATGCCGCGCTAACTTTTGGGGTTTCAGTCGACCTGATGGCGCGAAGAGTTTTCGTTGATCTCCGAATGGCGCGATCCTCAGTGGCGCTTGTCTGGCGGTTTGGCGACAACACCAAGACGGGCACGCCGGGAGCTGCGCTTCGCGTAGCCTCAGCATGGCACGACCTTGGACGCAAGACATTCGTCCCCCTCAACAAAACTGTTCCGGCAGGTTCGGTGATCGCGAAGGCATTTGAACGAAATGGAAGCTTTCGAGGGATGGAAGACTTCGCGCTTGGGAGCATGAAGGGAACCTTCGAGGTCGAAGCGTCCGGCTTCATGTCGTTCCCCTTGCGTTCAATGTCACCCCCTGTCCGTGCAGTTCTCTCAGTCCTTCGCTAGGACGAGAGCCTGGTGCCCCAGGTTCGCGCCCACAATATAACGTTCGCGGTTTTTACTTCTCTAGGGGCGCTAACCTGGGCGGGGGGATTCCGTAAACGATCCGACAATCCTGAACACTCTGCAATCCCAGGTTAGCTCGCCTTCGGCTGCGGGGAACCCTTCGATTGCGCTCAGGGCGGGCTCGGGGGCACGAGGCAGGGCCGTTTCGTCTTCACCCGTCCGCTACAATTCCAGCGTAGCCGCTTTATGCGCCATTTGATGCCGATTGTTACGCCGCGCCTGATCTTGCGTCCGCCAAGGCTTGGCGATTTGGATTCGATCCAGACCGCCAAGGAGGAAGCGTGGCCCGATTTGCAGCGTTGGATGACTTGGGCTTTCGACAACCAACTGTCACGGCAAGCGATGGAAGATTCTATCCGGCGAACGATGGATTACCAGAATCAAGCAGGAATCGCATTGGTCGGATTCCATCGCATCAACGGGGATTTCGTCGTCCGAACCGCATTGGATCTTACCGACGAGCAAGACGTGTATGAGACAGGATACTGGGTGGCACCTAAATACGCCCGACAAGGCATGGCGACGGAGGCGGCAAACGCAGCGATTCGGTACGCGTTCGGCCACCTTGGCGCGAAGGCAATCAGTATTGGGTACTTCGACAGAAACGAGCCTAGCCGGCGCATCGTGGAGAAATTGGGATTCCAGAAGCTACGAGTTGCCCATAACGCCGCGACACGTTGCCTCGACGGCACAAAATTCGATCGGCATGAATATATCCTGACGAGCCCCGATGCACTGCCTGAACTTGATGTTTCATGGGGTTGAGGCCATCCGGCCAAGGGTTCAACACGGTTTTTCGCATCTCGTAGTCTGTCTTGCGCAAATCCAGCTGGTGCACATAAGCGCGTTTGCCAGGACCTGATGTCGTTCCTGGGATCGGTACTGTTGCCATAGGCTATATTTAGTGGAACGCCAGAGTGCCATCGGACCAATAGGGCACTTCGATTGGCACGGTCCGCAGCGGCGGCAGCTCTTTGTTCAGTGGACTGTCTGGTTTGTCAGGGTCCGGGAACCAGATAGATGTCGAAGAAATGGGTGAGTTCGGATCATCGGCGTTCAATTCAGCAGGATCTTTCATCGGCAAGAAGAACATCACGTGGCATAAATTGTGTGAACCCAAATGGCTAAGGTATGCATCCTTGGACATCATATAGCTCATTGCCCCCGGCTCCACCGGCGGAATCTCCTTCTTCGCATACGCCTCTTGAATGCCCGCGATGCGCTCTTTTACGGAGGTTACTCCAGCGAGCGTCATTTCCGTCATCTTACGAAAAATCGGCAGGATCGACCGCACAGCCGCTGGATTGAGGCAAATCGCCCCTCTCTGCTTCGGGCTCCAGACGTCATAAAAGTCAATGCTGGCCGTCCATGCCGGCCCCGCCAAGCACACAAAACCGTTTGTACCTTTGACCGCTGTTTCCCAGCCTTTGGGCGTCAGCACCAAAACAGACGCGTCCTTTGAAATGCCCTCCGGAGCAGCGCTTCGCGCCAGCGCGATTGCCGCATTCCGGTCCATTAAATACTGCGAAAGTGGCAGCATCTTCGGATAGGGCCTCTCTGCCTCCTGTGCCCGCGTGCTCACAGTCATGTTCAGCAAACTCACGAGCGCAAGCGCTCCCACTGCAACTCTGGCTGCAATCTTTTCGATCTTTGCAAATCGCATCATGCTCCTTTTCGTTTCCTTCCTGCCGAAGATGTGTCCGCAACTGCTCAAGGCTCGATGCTTAGCTTGCTTGGCGCGGAGTATTGCCCTATAGGTTTCGACCGCCCCCGAGCACTCCCCAGGAGCCCGGGCTTAAGATATAGAAGGCCGGATCGCTTAGCTGCGGACTCTATGCTGAGACGCAGTGCAACCGAAGGTCCAAACTCAAGCCCTTTCATTTGCAGTGGCTTAGGGCGGCGTTGATCTGCCGAAATTATGGGTTTCTGGATAAGTCCCGGTAAGTCGGCTTGTTTTTATCGATAGTTGTTGTTAACAGGCGATTTCACTCCCCCTGTCTAAATCCAATGACACTCGCCACCTGGCCACTCCTGTCGCAGATGCCATAGCTTACACTCAAACAACATGCTCAACCGGGGCTATGCCTATACCACAATCATCGGCAGCAAATATCATGGACGAACCTTGCTCTCCTACCTGGCAAGCCTTTACCCACACTCCACCCCACAAGCCTGGCAACAAAATCTGAACAACCGCGAAGTCACCGTCAACGGCGTCACGGCCACCGGAAGCGAATCGCTCACTTCAGGCCAAGCCCTTGTCTGGAACCGTCCACCCTGGATCGAACCAGACGCTCCTCAGCACTTCGAAGTCCTGTTCAATGACCCGCACCTGTTGGCCGTCAACAAACCGGGCGGACTGCCCACCCTCCCCGGCGGCGGCTTCATGGAAAACACCCTCCTGCGCTTGGTGCAAAAGCAAACCCCCAACGCAAACCCTGTCCACCGGTTAGGCCGAGCCACTTCCGGCATCGTCCTCTTCGCCAAAACACCGCAGGCGGCCTCTAAGCTATCCGCAAACTGGAACACGCCCAGAATTCAAAAAATCTACCGAGCGCTGGCTCAAGGCATTGCACAGCACGACGCCTACGAAATTCTCACACCCATTGGCCTCGTACCGCACCCGCTCATCGGTTCGGTGTGGGCCGTCAACCCAAGTGGTAAACCGTCAAAGTCGTTGGCGAAGGTGATCTCACGCACTGCAAGCACCACAACATTTGAGGTAAGCCTAAATTCGGGCCGCCCTCATCAAATCAGAATCCATCTGGCATCCATCGGCCATCCCTTGGTAGGCGATCCTCTGTACGGCTTAACCGGCCAGCCTCTTGAAAATCTCCCCGGTCTCCCGGGCGATGGAGGATATTTCCTGCACGCCCAATTTCTGAACTTCCAACACCCCATCACCGGAGAACAAATCAATCTTGAAGCAGCTTTGCCGTCTGGATTCTCTTTGCATCAGTAGGTTCACGGGGGGAATCAAATTAGGGTTTGCCGTCCGCAGCCGCCGCTTGCCGTACTGATAGTCGGCGTTTTCACTGCGATCGCCGTTGCTGGCAGCCCACGCCACCACCTCCGTCACGGCCGGGCGTTCCCTGGAGAGCAAAAACCGATGTTCATCTTTGAGGCGCTGCAGCCCGCTCCGCGTTATGTAGTTCTTGCCTGGCGTCGCGGGCTCGTCCCCCTGTGGTTTTCTCGTAAACCCTTTCCGCATCTCGTAGTCCTTCCAGCGCGAATCCAGTTGGTGTCCCCAAATGAAAGCGGATGAACGCCGATAGAAAACACTGTAGGTCATCCGCGTTCATGGGAGTTCATCTGCGGCCCTAACTGATTTTTTCACGTCTTCTGGTCCCTTAGCGATCCCACCCATCATCTCGGCCAAGTGCCGGCGAAGGCATGCGTGGGAGAATCAGTACTGAAGCCGGCTTGTGTGAATCGATTCCAGAAACTAAATGTTTTTGGAAACCTAGTGAGCAGCCATTCTTCGGCCCGTGGTCATCCTCCTGGCGCTCAGTGGTTGACGAATGGTCGGCCATTGACTGTTGTGATTGAAGGGAAAGGAACGAAAAGAAGCTCTCGACACGACGGTGGGTGGTGCGCAGCCTAATTTTGTCTGGGCGATCACCTACGCCGCTTGCAGGCGCCGCTCCCGATCCCTGGTGACCTTTTTTGTCCGAAGGGAGAGGCTCGCCAGCCACGGGAACATAAACAGCGCAGCGCTGGCTGCGGTGGCGGAGCCGAACATGACAAAGACTCCAAAGCGCTGCGTAGGCGGGAAATTCGAGAGCAGGAAGATGCCAAAGCCACAGCAAATCACAAGCAACGACGTTCCGATCGGTCGCCAGAGATGCGAGCATGCCTTTGACCATGCTTCCCAGGAGCTGAGGTCCGCATTTTGACGCTTGGCGAACATGGTGAGATAGATCATGGCATCCACACCCATGCCGAGATCGAGGTTGGCGGCCGCCGCGGTAAGAAAATCCAGAGGCATGCCGAGGTAGGCGATATATCCACGCACTACGACGGGGATGATCACCAGGGTGACCAGCATGGCTGCAGCCACCCCCAAAGAGCGGGAAAAGAGATAGCCCATGGCCGTGAAGATGCCGATCAATATGAGCGAGCCGGAGACGATGCTGGATGTGATGAGCCGGCCCATCTGGCTCAATAAGCTGTACTCGCCGCCCACCAGCAGCGTACGAAAACCCTCGCGTCGAACGGTTCTCTCCAGGCGGTGGATGACCTGTTCGCGCGGAGTGCTTCGCACCGTCTCCCGCATGCGCAAAAGGAACAGTGCTCTTTTGTGATCAGGTGTGAGGAACTGGCCGGCGACATCGCCATGCTTCTGTTCTTCCAGGATGGCGACCTCCTTCTTTGTAGACAGGAACATCGACAACCAGTGGCGCCTGATTTCGCTCAGCATGACGGGGAGTGACATGACCTTGCCCATGGCGGGGTCCTTTTCCAGAGCATGCTGCAGGTCCCAAAGCCGTTTATACCCGGCAGTGTTATTTAGCGTAGCGCCTTGCGTGTCTTCGACCATGAGTTTAAGCGGGCTGCTGCCGCCGCTGCGATCGACCGCTTCGAGTCCTTGGCGAATGTCGCTTCCTTTTTTGAAATAAGCAAATAACGACGGGTCGGTATCCAGACGCAGCAACCCGACTGCGCCAACGATGCTGAAGATCGCCAGCCCCGCCACAACCAGGCCGTGGCGCTCGGAAAAGAACGACCGCAGTCGCGACGCGAAGGCCTTCGTCCAGCGCAGCTTTGCCTGTGGCGGCGAAGCTAGAGCCAGGAACCAGGGATACAGAATGTATGCAGCGCAGAATGCCATGGCCGCGCCAATCGCGCCCCCTGTCCCTAGGTGTTTCATCGGCGTTGAACGAACCAACAAAAGACTGGTGAAACCCAGCAACATGCAGACTGCGCTCCAGAACGACGGAGCAACCGTCTCTTTCACGGCACTCCATACGGCGGCGAGCCCGGCCGACTTTTGCTGCTCTCGAGTCCTCTTCCAATTGAAGGTCAGAAAGACCATGGGTGAGAGCGTCATGACGAACACCATGGTCGAAAGGTTCGCCGTGACCGGCCCGATCGGAATATGAACGCGTTGCGTGACGATGAGTGTCGCAGCGCTCGAATCCGCACAGGCGAGAAATGCGCCCAGCAGGATCCACGGTGAGCGAAAGATGACGAACAACACCCCGCCGAAGACACAAACTGTTGCTAGGCTGAATGTGCGCAGGTCCCTCTCCAGGGTCCGCGAAATCAATTCGGTGACATAGGGCAATCCTGAGATCACCACGCGGAAGCCGGGATGATCGAATTCCCTCTGCAGGCCCTGCAGGCGATCGATCGTCGGCGCTCCAACGTTGTCTTTGACCGTGGCGATGACGTCAGTGGATTTGTGGTCCCTGGCGATGAGAACGTTCGTCCAGAGGCGGCTCTTCAACGCATCCTCGAGGTCTTTCGGCCCGGGTTTGCGGCCCAGTGATATGACATCCGTCACTCCGGGCACCTTCGAAAGCTCGTCCGATAGCGCGAGGATGCGATCTGCGTACGCCGGTGACGCGATATCGCCGCTGACGGTCAGGTCGATCTCGGTCGTTTCGGGAAACGTTTTGGAGATGTCGTTGTCGGCGCGGACCTGAGGATCGTTTTTTGAGAAGAAGAAGTTCTCGCCTACCTTCGGTTTCAAGTCGACTGAACGAACGAACACCAGGGCCACAATGGCGGTGATGGCGAGGCACACCAGGACCGGCACGAAGCGGAGCAAGACTTGTTCCCGACGCGAAGATGGTTTATCGGCGCGGATCGTTGTCGCCATAGGAACACGCTCGGACGAGCAGCCAACCAAAGGGCTGCCGCGTCGAATTGTCCTTTCAATCAGATAGGAAGTTGGGGAACCAGTTCGGGATGTCCTGGCCGAGTTTCTGGTTCTGTAGCTCTGCCGCAAACGCCACACTTTGCAGGGCTGCACGGCCACGCCGCGCCGCCCCTTTTCGGGTCTTCTCGGTCCCCGAGAGATGGGGACAGGCGCAGCCCTTCCTGAATCGGGAAGGCCCGGCCGCGAGGCCACGAAGCTTCGCAGCGCAAGAAGCTCAAACGCTAATCTTTAACAGGCGCATCGCGACAATAGCTTGCCTATCGCAAGGACTTGCAGACTGCTCTCGCCTGGCGGTGGCACTCCGGAAACGGCGCCGGGGATCCGTTGAAGGAGTGATCGGGCCCTGTAGAGAAATGCTTTACAGCAACAGGAACAAGTAACCAGGAGCTGGCACGTCGGGCGCGGCGCGGCTCCGGCTCCTGCACCTACGCCTGCGGATCAGCGGCACGTACCGTGATGATGCATCGGCATGCCGTGCATTGAACGACCCATTCGTGCGATCCGGACATGACGATTCAGGGTAGGCGAATGTCTGGCGAAGGTCAAACGTAATTGCCCGAACTGCTCAGCAGTCAAACTGCGTGGTTTCCGTGTTCTGTGCGACGCTCCTTTGACGGTGACGAGTTCCATCGGGTTCCGCAGCGTCGGCACGCGTCCTGCCCACATTGCATAGTCCCAAAGAACGCGCAGCAATCCCTGATGTGGAGCCTGCTCTTTGGGGAGAGTTTCAGGGATTGCAGCCACAGTTCCACTGGTCGAGCTTGCGCGTTGGTCAGCGGAACATCACCCCAGTAGACGTTCCCGATTCCGCCTTGCGCTACCGTATTCCCCGCGTTGTCGTAGGTGTCAGTCGCGGTACGGTCGTTGGCGTCGTAGAACAGCGTTCCCGATGTCGGAATCGCGTTCACCGTCGAAGTAATCTGCTTGCGGTTGCCGACGGCGTCGCAGGTATAGCTGATCGTCCCGTTCTGGGAGGTGCATTAGCGATGGTCTCTGAGATTAAGCGATATAGATCGTCGTAGCCGTAGCTAACGGTCCTTCCGCTCAATTCTGTGACGCTAGTCCGATTCCCAGCCGCTCCGAGCGTATATCCATAGCTGAGCAGCGAGGTCTGGGGATGGGTCACGCCCTGGAAGTCGCGGTAGGTCTGCCGGACTACTCCCAGGTTGGTCAGCCGGTTCAGCGCGTCGTAGGTGCTAGGAAACCGCTTCACGGAGCAAACATTGATACTCCCAAGGCAGAAGCTGCCGCCTTGAGCTTGTTGTCCAAAGTCGCCAGCGTCAGGCCACGGCGCAGGGCCAGCTCCAGATATGCCGAGTCGTAGGCCGAGACGCGATGTGCTCTCGCCAGCCGTAGCACGTCTCGCCAAGCCTGATCGTTGGTTTTTTCATCGACAATAATGGGCAATGAGCCGAGATATCCGAACCATTTCGCGGCTTGCGCTTCCGTGCTCCGCTGTCGCCGCTCTCCCATTTGGACTGCATTCGCTATCTCCAGAGGCCAGATTACCGGCACGGCAGCGCGCGAATCCGGAAAACTCGCCGCTACCGCATCCGCGTAAGGTGTCGCCTCATCTTTGAAGTACCAGGCCAGTGCGAGCGATCCGTCGAGGACAAACTCGGGCACGACCGATTTCTTAACCCTTTTCGCCACCATTGCTCCTCCACTGTCGCAGCCCTTCCCGTCTAGAACCGGCGGCCTTCCTCAATCAGCTCCCGAATGGTTGTCTTGCCGCCCAGGCTTGGTCCTTTGCGGTCCCGAAACGCCAGCATTTCCTTCACGACCTGGCCCACATCGTGCCGCTCCTCTTTGGGAGGCGGACCAATCACGGCGGCAGGTTTGCCCCTCCGAGTGATTAGGACTTTCTTTCCCTTTGCCACATCGT
>Ga0207134_1011_pt1 | contig 26511 bp, 23 predicted proteins | sample Alteio_BWMinHeat_12_FD_153527 | JGI IMG/M metagenome (GOLD analysis project Ga0207134, IMG submission 153527) | Enriched cells from forest soil in Barre Woods Harvard Forest LTER site, Petersham, Massachusetts, United States -... | ecosystem: Environmental > Terrestrial > Soil > Temperate forest >... | reverse complement strand
AGCCTGGATGGACCTGCGAGCGCCCGCTTCCGATGCGCCTGCGCAAACCTTGTAGGCGCGGCTTCCTTTGAAAAAATCACTTTGAACATAGGAGTGGCAACGATCCGATCACGTCAAGTGAATGGACAACGCCGTCACCGAAGCTGCGGGAAAAGTGTGAACTACAACCCCGTTCCGGACGACGCTCTCCTTCTTTTGAGGAATCAGGGCTTCCCGATTGTCGAAAGTATTTCGCGCGTGAATGTCGGAATGCGACAAAGTTGTTGCCATCGCGGAGCTGGCTGAGCCTCCCCGAATTGTAATTTCAGCTTCGCGAGCTTGGGCCGTGTGCGGATTCACGACGGTTACCAGTAAATCTTTGCCATGGAGAGAAGCGGAACCGCTTAGTCCCCAGAAAGTCGCCGGTTTGCCGTCCCGGTCGTACTGCACGGAAGGAGCTGAGAAAATCGTTCGCCGCGATTCTCCTCCTTGATGGCCCGCGTACATTTCGAAAACGTGGCCCACCGGCGTGATCACGAACCGGTCTTCGTGAGCGAGATACAAACTGTTCAGGCAGTTGATGAGCTGTGCGCAGTTGGCCATGTGTAGTTTGCCAGCATGCCGGTTAAAAATGTCGAGGGTCATGCCGCTGAACACGGCATCCCGCAGCGTGGGAGTTTGTTCGAGAATGTCCCCAGGTGTTGCCTCGCTCCCAGGACGGTACCACGGGCCCCATTCGTCCACGACGAGCTTGACGCGGTGCTCACGGTCGAATTCACTCATGACCTGCCAGTGCCCCAGAATGAGCTCCTCCACGCGTTCACCTTCGCGCAGAATTTCGTACCAGTCCACGGGATCAAATTGAATGGCGTCCCCTTTTCCTTTTTCCCAATCACTCGTTCGTCCACGGCTAAGATTCCACGCGTAATGGTGAAGCCCCCAGCCGTAGATGCCGCCGAGCTGCGAAGGCCCCTTGCGAACAATTTCCTCGAAGAAGCCGCGCGACCAGCCCCAGTCATTCGAGTTAGGACCAGAGGCGATCAAGGACAGCGGTTGGCCGTAGTGAGGCAGCCAAGCCGAGTATCTGCGGAATTCAACGGCATACTCTTGAGGGGTAAAGTTTCCTCCACATCCCCAGGATTCGTTTCCTACGCCCCAGTAGCGCACGTTGTAGGGTTGTGCAGAGCCGGCCTTGGCGCGCTCCTCGGCAAGCGTGGTGCTGCCTGCCGGAGAATTGCAGTATTCAACCCACCGGTAAAATTCCGATGCGGGCAGGCTGCGAACGTTGGCGGCAAGGTACGGCTCCGCTCCGATGAGTTTGCAGAAATGGACGAACTCGTTGGTGCCGAATTCGTTGGGATCATACTTGTGATTGGCTGGCGATTTATCGTTCTCCGCCTCAAGCCAGAAGTTCGTTCGCCGCGGGCGCTTCTCAGAAGGGCCAATGCCATCTCGCCAGTCATAGCTGTCGGCGAAGCATCCACCCGGGTAGCGAACGACGGGGGCCTTGATCTTCCTCATGTGGTCGACAAGGTCCTTGCGGATGCCGTCGAAATTGGGAACCTTGGATTTTGCGCCGACCCACACGCCATCGTAAATGGTGCCTCCCAGATGCTCCGTGAAGTGGCCGTAGAGATTGGGCGAAATCGTCCCAACGGATTCGTCAAGAAGAATTTCCACTCGAGCATCGACACTTTGTGCCGTCGCAGTTGAAATTCCTGAGAACCGTGAAAAGATGAGCCCGGTAGTACCGGCCAACGTGGTCTGGATGAATCCGCGGCGATTTTTCACGATTTCCTCCCGCGTATGGTCTTCTTGCTCTCTATCGGCTTCCCAGGATTTGCGCCATCCGAATCATAGAACGGATTAACTCCGAGCATTGTACAGAAATAATTTCCCTTCAGGACTCAAATGAAAAGTTTTTCTAGTTGTTTCAGAAGCGCAGGATGTGCGTTAGAGTATGTGCCGTTTGCGCGACGCACTCTGAATTGGTTTCGGGCGCGTGATGGTTACTTGCTTGTGCCGTCGCAAAGGCGGGGGCGGCTCTCATGCTCGCCAGTCGTAAGCGCACTCTGCTCGGGGCTCACCGGCTACGCCGGTCCGGGCTGGAGAATCGGACTAGGAGTTCAAAATATGCAGAGCAATTTCTTTTCAAGCGTTTGGTTGAGGCAGTTCGTGCACCTATCCCTTCGTATCTGGACATTTTCGGAACTCCTGAGTTTATTTCTGCCGCCGTTAACTCTTGCTGTGCCGGCGGCCGAGAGCCGCAAGACGCTGCAGATTTATTTTGTCGACGTGGAAGGCGGCCAGGCCACACTCTTCGTCACACCGGAAGGACAGTCGCTGCTCATTGATACGGGCTGGCCTGGCAACGATGGCCGCGATGCCGATCGCATCGTCGCGGCCGCAAAACTGGCCGGGATCAGCAAGCTTGATTACGTGCTGATCACACATTTTCACGACGACCACGTGGGAGGCGTACCGCAACTCGTGGCCCGAATCCCGGTAGGAACATTCATCGATCACGGCGAAAACCGCGAAACCACGAACGGACCAACCGTGCAAGACTGGAAGGCCTACCAGCAAGTGTTGGGAACGGGAAAGTTCAAGCGGATTACCGCCAAGCCCGGCGATCTTCTGCCAATTCAGGGTATGCGCGTAAGCGTAGTGAGTTCGGACGGCGCCCTGATTGACAAACCATTGCCGGGTGCGGGCGCAGAAAACTCCGCCTGCAAGAATTCCGAGCAGCGCCCCGCCGACCAAACCGAAAATCCACGTTCTCTGGGAACGCTGATCACTTTCGGCAAGCTCAAACTTTTGGACTTGGGCGACCTGACGTGGGACAAAGAGATGGAAATGATGTGTCCCCGGAACAAGCTCGGCAAAATCGATGTTTATATCGTCTCTCACCACGGCTGGCTTCAGAGCAGTAGCCCCGCACTGGTGTACGGAATCGATCCTCGCGTGGCCATCATGGACAACGGCGCAAAAAAGGGCGGAACGCCTTCTACCTGGGACATCATCAAGGCATCGCCGCACCTCGAGGATCTGTGGCAATTGCATTTTTCCGAAGAGGGCGGCCCTGCGCACAATTCTCCTGAACCGTTTATCGCCAATCTCTCGGGACCCCAAGATGACGCCAACTATCTGAAGCTGACGGCCTCGGCCGATGGAAGTTTCGACATGTTTAACTCGCGAACAAGTACGGCGAAACACTACGCCCCGTCGCACTAATACGCGTGTTCAGGCCGACTCGGGGTCGGGAATCGGCGCCATATTCCCCAAAAGGAAAACATAGCCTGCGATACCGATCAGCAGAAAAACCGTTGCGGCAGCGAACGCTCCAGAAAAAGAATGCGTCGCCTGCACGATGTATCCTGTCACAATCGGCGCAGCAATTCCGGCGAGCTGATTGCAAAAATTCAGAATTCCCCCCAAGGTGCCGACGCTTTCTCGCGGAGCAATAAGCGAGGGGATCGACCATCCAACCGGCGAAGCGGCGGACAATCCGCCGATAGACATGCTTATCCAGAAAAGGGCGGTGACGGGACTGTGGGCGTGCGCCGTGCCGAGAATTCCCAGGCCGAGAGCCGTTCCGCCGATGAGCACGACTTGACGAACACGGACCGGGTTCCAACCGCGCTGTATCAATGCATCCACGAGCCAGCCACCCACCACCAGGTCAGTGAACGTGGCGAACAGCCAGGGCACGCTGGTATAGAGCGCCGAATGAAGCAAGTCCACGTGGAGGGTGGTGGAAAGATAAGACGGCAGCCAGGTCAAAAGCAGATAGAAAGTGTAGTTGTAGGACGCGAAACCCAGGGCCAAGCCGCACACTCTACGTTGCCGGATCAAGTAAACGAGCGGGGCTCCTTTCGCGGCTCTGACGCGATCCTCCGGCTGCGCTCCGCCCCGGGCGATGAACTCCCGCTCCGCGACAGTCAGTAATTTATCCTCGCTCGGATTTCGATAGAAGGCATAGAACAGCGCAAAATACAGAAGACTGATGAAGCCTGTCGCCGCAAAATTCCACCGCCAGCCGAAATACAGCAACAAGAGGCCTAGCAACGGTATTCCAATCGCCGAAGAAAATTTCGCCGCGGCGTCAAACATGGCCGTGGCCAGACTGCGTTCGTCCTTGGGGAACCAGTAGCCGGTGGCTTTCGCATTGGCCGGAAATGTAGGAGCCTCGCCGATCCCCAGGAGGAATCGCGCTCCAAACAAACCTCCGAGGCCCGTAGAGATGGCCGCAGCGAAGGAAGCCACACTCCAAATCACCGTGCTGATGATGCCTACCCGGCGGACCCCAAAGCGATCCAGCAGCAGCCCGGAAGGCAGTTGAAGCAATGCGTAAGGCCAGTTGTATGCGCTTGACAGATAACCGAACATCACCGCGGAAATTCCAAATGAAGCTTGCAGCGCATCTCGGGAAACGGAAAGATTCACTCGATCGAAATAATTCACGAGTACGCCGAAACCCAGGAGCAATGCAATGCCCCAACGTCTCTTCGGCACAGAGGGCGCCTGCAGATCTGCAGCTTGCTTCAAGAGATCATCCTCTTCTTTCCGCATGCCGGGCGAAATATAGTGGAGAATCGCAGACGGAGGCAAGGGGCGCAAAGGAACTTGACGGATGCAGGCAGTTCAGCGGCGATCTACGTGGGCGAGCCACAGTTTCGCTTCCCTCGGCGACTTCTGAAAATCTTCTCATGCGCGCGCGGATTCTCTCTCCGGGCTGCACGGCATCGCACTTCTTCGAGCTGCGTGCTAGACTCCGCCTAAATGGTTAAGCGCGCCATTTTTGCGAGGGAAAATGAATTTTCGATCGCCTCTTCCTGTTTTCACTCTTCTTGTCTGCCTATTCGTCGGTACTTCTGCGACCCTACTTCCCCCGGCCACGTCCGCACAGACATCCGCGTCTCTCGCACCGACTCCGCCGATGGGATGGAACAGTTGGAATAAGTTTGGGTGCAACGTAAGCGACAAGCTCATTCGCGAAATGGCCGACGCCGTAGTCAGCAGTGGCATGCAGGCGGCCGGCTATCAGTATGTGAACATCGATGACTGCTGGCAGGTGAGCCGCGATTCGTCGGGGACCATCGTCGCGGATCCCGCAAGATTTCCCTCGGGAATCAAGGCGCTCGCGGACTACGTGCATGGCAAAGGATTGAAGCTGGGAATCTACACGGACGCTGGCACCGGCACCTGCGAAAAACGGCCCGGTAGCTTGAATCACGAAGTTCAGGATGCCAAGACCTATGCCTCCTGGGGGATCGATTACGTAAAGATCGACTGGTGCAATGCCGAAGGGCTCGACCCGGAGGTGCAATACGCGAAACTCCGTGACGCGCTGGTGAATTCGGGCCGCCCCATCGTGTTCAGCATCTGCAACTGGGGAGTCAAGACCCCATGGCGGTGGGGGCCCGCCACCGGCAATTTGTGGCGGACCACAGGAGACATAAACGATACCTACGAGCGCATGTCTCTGATTGGATTTGGACAGAACGGCCTGGAAAAGTTTGCGGGTCCGGGGCACTGGAACGACCCGGACATGCTCGAGGTCGGCAACGGCGGAATGAGGCGCGACGAATATCGCACGCACATGGCGCTATGGGCGATCCTTGCCGCTCCTTTGCTCGCGGGAAATGATCTGCGGAATATGTCGTCCGAAACAAAAGAGCTGCTCTTGAACTCCGAGATCCTCGCAGTCGATCAGGACGCGAAAGGCGTACAAGGGCATCGTGTTTGGGAGGAAGGGCCTCTGGAGATTTGGGTGAAGCCGCTCGCCGACGGGAGTCACGCTGTGGGACTTTTCAATCGCAGCGAGTCGGCCACTAAGATGACGCTCGACTTAAATTCCGTCGGCGCGCCCGCCACCGCGAAACTCCGCGACCTTCTGGATCACAAGGATCTCGGCACGGTGCAGAACTCGTACTCGGCCGAAGTTCCGAAGCACGGCGTAGTGCTGGTGAAAGTTTCCAAATAGGCCTGCTGCGGAAACACGCAAGCCGTGGGAGTTTTCCTTAAGTCTACTCAGGACGTATCCGGTTTTGGCAATTGCTTTTCCTCAAGAGACCGCGCCGGGGCCCACAGCCACCACAAAGTAGGTCGCCGGCGTTGTGCCCACATTCTTGATTCCATGTTCGTCATTCGAATGCACGAATCCGACGGAGCCCGGCCCGAGACGGTAGCTCGTGCCGTTGACGGTCAGCTCGACCGTTCCTTCTCGAATCAGCCACATTTCGGAATGCAGATGGTGGTGTGGCGGGTGGGGTGCTCCGCCGGGAAGGAGCGTCGTTTCGTGCACCTCCAACGACTCGCCGGTGGCCAGCTTGCCCTTAAGAACGTCGCGGATCTGCGCGTTGTTCGGCGTTCGAATCGGCAGCTTTTCGAACGGATACATTGCCGATGGCATGGATCCGTCCTGAGCGGCCATGCCCTCGGGCCGCATCACGGCGGAAAAGAGAGCTCCTGGAAGCAAAAGACACACCTCGCGTCGCGTTATGGACATGTACTTCTCCTTTTGCAATTCGCAATCACGTCGTTCAGTGCATTCGACCAAGTGTTGTCGAGAAGCTTCTCGACATCGAGACAAAGAATCTTTAGCATGCCGTCATTTGTCAAGAGGCGCGATTTGCGCCAAACTTTTTTTGTTTCGCGTTGTAGCAGTGGCATTTGCTCGCCGCCGGCGTGGATGCGCGGCCAAACGGACAAAAACTAGCATGAACACACTCCGGATTCTGCGGCTCGGGGCGGTGAAGGATGTGGAGCGTTTTCAAGATCACCTTTATTCGCTCGGATTGACGATTCCGTGCGATAGCGAGCCCCTCAGCGGATCCGATTCACCGCTGCGATGGCCGCTCTCGCGTGGCGGAATCAAAATCGGCAACCGCATCGCCGTTCATCCTATGGAAGGGTGGGATGGCGCTGCGGATGGAAATCCAAGCGAGCATACCATCCATCGTTGGAAGAAATTTGGACGGAGCGGCGGGAAATTAATTTGGGGAGGGGAAGCGGTCGCGGTCGCGCACGAAGGGCGAGCGAATCCGAATCAACTCGTGATTGCGCAGCACACGCGAGCGGGATTGCGAGGATTGCGAAATGTTCTGGTCGAAGAACACCGGCGAACGACGGGTTCAGATGAGGGGCTCTTCATCGGATTGCAGTTGACGCATTCCGGACGCTACTGCCGTCCGAATGCACACGACAGGCCTGAGCCGCGCATCCTTTATCATCATCCGATCTTGGATCGAAGGCTGGGACTGCCTCACGACTATCCCATTCTGACCGATGGCGAAATCGGCGCGATCATTGAAGAATTTCATCGCGCGGCGAAGATGACGCAGGAGTTAGGATTCGACTTCGTGGACCTCAAGCATTGCCACGGATATCTGGGGCACGAATTTCTTAGCGCTCATACAAGGGAAGGGAAGTATGGCGGGAGTTTTGAGAACCGTACGCGGTTTTTGCGGGAAGTGGTGCAAGGGATACGCTCGATGGCGCCGGGGATGCACATCGGCGTGCGGCTCTCTGCATTTGACACCGTGCCATTTCGTCCCGACCCTTCGCAATCGGCGAATGGAAAGTTGGGGCCGGGAATTCCCGAATCGCATGACAACTTGATTCCGTATCGCTGGGGATTTGGCGTGAAGCAGAGCGACCCCGTACAGATGGATTTGACCGAGACGATTCTGTTTTTGTCTTTGTTCGAGGAGCTGGAAGTCCGGCTCGTGAACATCACAGCGGGGAGCCCCTATTACAATCCGCATATTCAACGGCCAGCGTTCTATCCTCCGTCGGATGGATATCAGCCTCCGGAAGATCCGCTGGTTGGCGTGGCGCTGCAGATGGAAGTCACGCGTCAATTGAAGCAGCTCTTTCCGAATCTCATCATCGTGGGAACTGCTTACAGTTACTTGCAGGATTTTCTTCCGCACGTGGCGCAAGCTGCCGTGCGCGAAGGGTGGACGGACTTGGCTGGGCTCGGACGTATGATATTGACATACCCCGAGATATTGTGGGATGCAACGGAAGGAAATGAGATGCAGCACAAGCGAATTTGCAGAACGTTCAGCGATTGCACGACCGCGCCGCGGAAGGGATTGCCTTCAGGTTGCTATCCGCTGGACAGCTACTACAAGATTTCCGCGCTAGCAGAACAGTTTAAGATTGCGAAGGCGAAGCGATGAAAATCGGATCCATCGTTCAAGGGCAACAACTTGGCCGCAAGGTGCAGGGCATCGCGGCGGCGCTCTTGCCGTATGAAGCGGATGGACGAATTGCCGTCGAAGCTTTTCAGAATCATTTGCGAGCCACGCGTCGCGCCGGATTGATGAACGCTGTGAATATGGACACCGGCTACGTCAATTATCTGAGCGAAGCGGAAAAACTTGACGTGCTGCGATGGACCCGGGAGGCGCTTGGCAAAGATGCGCCATTTGTAGGCGGCGCCTATATCGAAGGCCAGCCGGGAGATATCGTCGGACTTTACCGGAAGCAGATGGACGTCATCGTGGGCCATGGCGGAATTCCGATCTTGTTCCAAACGAGCCGACTGCACGGAAAATCCTCCGCCGAGAAGGCGGCGGCTTATGCGGCAGCGTGCCGGGGATATCCGCAGGTGCTGGTGTTCGAGCTGGGGCCAATGTTCGCGCCGAACGGTGAAATCTTTGATGAGGAAACATTCCGGCGATTGATGGACATTCCGGAAATCAAGGGAATGAAGCATTCTTCGCTGGACCGGCTGATCGAATTGGAGCGGGTCGCCCTCCGCGACGCGCACCGGCCGGATTTTCGCATTTACACGGGAAACGATCTGGGCATCAACATGATCGAGTACGGGTCGGACTATTTGCTGGGACTCGCGACGTTCGCGCCGGAGAAATTCGCCGAGCGTGACCGGTTGTGGGAAGCTGGTGACCCTGCGTATTACGCTCTTTCGGATGCGTTGCAGTATCTGGGCAATGTGGCGTTTCGAGAACTGGTTCCCGCTTACAAACATTCCGCTGCGGTGTTTCTGCATTTGGTGGGGAGAATCCCCAGCGATCTGACGCACTCTAAGAATCCGAAGCGTCCGGCGTGGGAAGGGGAGATTCTTCGAGATTGCGCCAGACGACTTGGTTACTGTGGGCCGGTAAATGGATAATGATTCCATGGGAGTTAGGGGGTAGAGATCGTAAGGCCGGAGATGTCCCTCCCCTCCCATGTTTTTGCAAAAGATTAATGCGACAGGGGTTAGGGGGTGGGGGTCGGCGAAAAGATTGAGCGGTAAGGAGTTAGGGGAGCGCTGGTAGGGAGCAGGGGTTGGGCCAGAGAAAGAATCAAGAGATCGGCGAGGCTGCGTGGCAGTGAACACGGGGACTGGATAGCAGGCGGGTATCAAGTTGTTAAATGTTGTGCAGGGAATAGTCGAAAATGAGGGTCGAACGGTTATTGGAGCCAGTTGAATGGCTTCGGGGGATGCGAGACGCGTCTTATATTGCTCCGTGAACCCGCTGTGAACCATTAGTACTACTGTGTCATAAAATAGCACAAGCCTGATATTTATAGGGCAGGATTCCATTTCCGGCTGATAGTCTGGGCGCATGAGCGCCTCTTCTTCGGCGCCAGGCGCGCAACAACAACGCTTTGCGGCTTATCTCGATAGCCTGGCGCGGGCCGCAGGGCACCTCGATCGAACCGTGCCGTTGGAATCGTACTGCACGGGTCTACTGCTTCCCGGTGAACGCAAGAGCGTCGAGCCCATGGCGGCGCGGTTGGCACCGGATGATGTGCAGCGCATGCACCAGTCGCTCCATCATTTCATAGCGAATGCTCCGTGGAGTGACGAAGCCTTACTCGAGATCGTGCGCCAGTTGGTCTTGCCGGTGATGAAACGAAACGGATCCGTGGTGGCCTGGATTGTGGATGATACTGGCTTCGTAAAGAAAGGAACTCATTCGGTGGGGGTGGTGCGTCAATACTGCGGACAGGTGGGCAAGCAAGAAAATTGTCGAGTAGCGGTGAGTTTATCGGTAGCGACCGAACAGACCAGTCTCCCGATCGCGTGGCGTCTGTACTTGCCAGAGACTTGGGCTAAGGATCGTAAACGGCGCAAGGAGGCGGGCATTCCAGAAGAGATCTCGTTTGCCACCAAGCCGACGATCGCACTCCAGCAAATTCGGCAAGCGATAGAACAGGAAGTTACCTCGGCGCCGGTGTTGGCCGATGCCGCCTATGGCAATGATAGCCAGTTTCGAGAAGGGCTCACCGAATTGCGTTTGGCGTATGTCGTCGGTGTTCAGGGAACCACGACCGTTTGGAGATCTGGAGAAGCTCCCTTGTCCGCGAAGCGGTGGAAAGGGCTGGGACGCCCACCGAAACTACTGCGCCGGGATAACCGACATCAGCCCGTTTCCGTGAAACAACTGGCGGAGTCATTGCCGGCAAGCTCTTGGGAAAATGTTTCCTGGCGCGAAGGCACCAAGCAGAGACTACGCTCACGCTTTGCAGCACAGCGCGTGCGAATTGCTCATCGAGATTATTGGCGAAGCGAACTGCCTCGAGAAGAATGGCTGTTGATCGAATGGCCCGCAGGAGAGAACGAACCAACGAAGTACTGGCTTTCTACCCTTCCGGCCGACAGCAAACTCGTGGACTTGGTGAAACTAGCCAAGCATCGTTGGATCGTTGAGCGTGACTATGAAGAGCTGAAGCAAGAACTGGGATTAGGCCATTACGAAGGTCGCGGCTGGCGTGGATTTCATCATCACGGCACGCTGTGCATCGCCGCATACGGCTTCCTGGTAGCGGAGAGAAGCCGTTTTTCCCCCTCTGCTCGAGCCGGTCAACTGGACCTACGCACCCAGAAAATTCCGCCCGACTTCCGGCCTCGCGGCTCGTCGCGTTCGCAGCGAGCGGCATAATCCGCACTCGATCGCTACACTCCGGATCAAGCTCGCTAGATTTCTGCTCAAACAGCTTCCTTGCTGTCCATTTTGTTGTGTCCATCGTTTATGACACAGTAGTATTAGCAGGGTGCTGAAAAACTACTCGTTTGTCATTCCGAGGGCGGGCTTTGCCCGAGGAATCTGCTTTCTCTTGGAATTCTGCGTGAAACAGTTACAATCGGTTCCCGTGATGAAAACCGAAGCACAAAAGGTGCTGCAAGCAATGTCGCCGGCGCAGAAATTGCGGGCCGCCCAACGGCTGTATTATTCCGCCCGGCAACTAAAGGCCGCTGCCTTGCGCGCGGAACACCCAGACTGGACCGACGAAGCCATCCACGAGGCCGTTCGCCAGATTTTCCTGTATGCCCGAAGCTAACCTCTTTCTAATGTTCACCCAGCGCTTGAACACGCTGGGCGTACCGTACATGGTCAGCGGGAGCGTGGCGGTCATCATCTATGGAGAGCCGCGCCTGACCCATGATGTGGATTTGATCGTGGTGCTGGACCGCGCGCACATTGCCCGGCTTCCCGAGGTTTTCCCGCCAGAGGAGTTCTATTGCCCACCAACAGAGGTGGTCGCCGTGGAAGCGGCGCGCGAACAACGCGGACACTTCAACATCATTCACCACGAGACCGGCTTCAAAGCGGACGTGTATCTGAGCGGGCGAGATCCGTTACACGCCTGGGGACTGGCGCGGGCGCACCGGCTGGAAGTGGAGGGCCAAATGCTGGTCGTTGCCCCTCCCGAGTACGTCATCGTACGCAAGCTCGAATATTACCGGGAAGGTGGCTCGGAGAAGCACTTGCGGGACATTCGCTCCATGCTCGACACATCCCCCGAGGCGATCCATATCAACGAACTTGAGCAACAGATCGCCGCGCGGGGCCTGCAGGAGGCATGGCGCCGAGTTCAGGAGCGCAGGGATTGACTTCTTTCAAAACGGACGCTCAACGATATGTCAAGAACTTTTCGAGTGGTCCGTACCTCGCCACGCGTTCGTGTAAACTGATGCGCGAACGGAGAAATAACTTTCATCATGAAGCCAAAAAAAGATGACTCCAGCGCATAAAGAGCTTCTCCAGGAATTTCAAGACTTTGCCAGAACCGCTCCCCGGGCAATACATTCCCGAAAATACGGGCCGGTTACAGTCTCGAGCTCCCAGAATCCCAGTGTGGACCCGGTTGTCGGTGAGCCAGTTGTCCGATAATCCGAGCAGGCTGGGCTTGGCAGCTCGTCCTACCTTTCCCTCGTGCAGGGCATCTAAGACGTAGAGCCTATGCACAATTTTACTCGCCGAGAACTTCTGAAACTCGGTGCGGGAACAGCCGTTGCAGAACTGGCGTCTTTGGGTTTGCACGGATGCAGTGGTGGCTCCGTCACTCCACCGCCGGTTCTTGGCGCTTGCTCCAAACTAACCGACATCGAACACGTGGTGATCCTGATTCAGGAGAACCGGTCTTTCGATCACTACTTTGGAAGCTACCGCGGCGTCCGCGGATTTTCCGATCAAAGCATGGCGTTCCGGCAGCCCGATCCAGCGAACACCACGATCTCCCCCGTGGGGACACTCTTGCCATTCCACCTGGACACCTCCACGACGAATGCAGCGTGTACGCACGACATCACCCACGACTGGGTGCCGCAGCATCAAAGCTGGGACAACGGTGCAATGGACGGTTTTGTGAGCTCGCGTCTGGCGATTAATTCCAACGACGCGGTATTGAGCATGGGCTATTACACTCGCGCAGACATTCCCTACTATTACGCCCTGGCCGATGGTTTCACGATTTGCGACAACTTTTTTTGCTCGGTGATGGGCCCGACCGATCCGAACCGCCTCTACACCATGGCGGCCTCGCTCGACCCGGATGGAAAAAACGGCGGGCCGATTCTGCAGACCATCGTCGCAAACCGCACAGCCTTTAACGGCCGTCTGACCTATACGACTATGCCCGAGCAGCTGCAGGCCCGGGGAATTTCCTGGAAGGTATACTCATCGCCTGATGAGACTATTGCCGGCGGGATTCTCTCGGACAACGTTCTTTCCTACTTCAAGAATTTTCAGGATCCTACCTCGGTGCTGTACAAGAATGCATTCGTCCCTCAGTTTCCCGTGGATTTCTTGACCGATGTGGCGACTGGGAACTTGCCGCAAGTCTCCTGGCTGGTAGGGTCGGTCCTAACGTCGGATCACCCTCCTTCGCCTTCCGTTTTTGGCGAGAACATTCTTTCCCTCATCGTCGATGCTTTGAGAGCGAACCCGGCACAGTGGGCCAAGACACTTTTGCTGGTCACCTACGATGAGAACGGCGGATTTTTTGATCACGTTGCGCCGGTGACGGCGCCTGCCGGCACGGCAGGCGAATATGTGACCGCGCCCGCGGTACCGGACCCCACCGTAATCGGCAGTCCAGCGATTACTGGGCCGATTGGATTGGGTTTTCGCGTCCCCATGCTGATCGTCTCGCCGTTCAGCCGAGGCGGGTTCGTGTCATCGGACCTCTTCGATCACACTTCCGTGTTGCGATTCCTGGAGACGCGGTTCGGTGCGGAAGTGCCCAATTTGAGCTCCTGGCGCCGCGCGACGGTTGGGGATCTAACCAGCGCGCTTAATTTCAAAAAACCCGACCAGTCGATTCCGAATCTACCGTCCACACTTCCAGCCATTCCGCAGGCGATTGTGCAGTGTACCGCGAACCTGGCTGGAACGACTCCCTACACAGTGCCAAGCCCGCAGACCGCTCCGACGCAGGAAGCCGGAAGCGCGCCTCGTCCTAGCGGTGTGTGCTAGAGGGGAGCGATGCGGCGCCACTTCTCCGCAGACGCCAATTATCTGGAATTAGTCGCCTAGCCATGTGAAAGGCGGTTCGCCCACACTCATTTTTGCTGTTTGTGCCACCACTCCTGAAGCGATTTGCAGCGCCCTTCTTCATCAAGAGAAATCAGGAGGATTCCATCCAGTTTAGTTTGTAGCCCAGGGGGAACTCGAACAAACGACGCCGACCATCTGGCGATGTTTAGCCCGGCCTTCACAACCAAGATTTCGTATCCAAATCGAATGTTCTCTTCGGTCCGGGCCACTTCAGACCAATACTCGAAAATGGCTTTTCGTCCACGCATGGGTTCGAGAAAAGGTGTGATCTGGTAAGTGCCGTCTTCGGTGAAGAGGGCCGTGGCACCTGCTGGATCGCGGTTCTCCCACGCGTGACCGTAAGCATCCAGCCAGGATTTAAACGCGACAGCATCATTGCCCATTCCAAGTCTCCGGGTAGTTAACGAGTCTATCCTAACGACCCTCCTTTGTTGCCAGCCGGGCATGTCCAGCTGCTGCCCTGACCGGTTGAGCTCGCAGCGCCAATCGGGCAAGGGTTTGTAAAATCTCAGGTAATGCGAGCAATCATGCAGAACCGATGGCACTACCGCCTTGTTGGGCTTTTGCCTGTGGATATAAGATGGCGCAGGAGGTCAGGAGCAATCATGGCCCATCAAGCACCACTGAAATATATCTTCTACATTGCCGCCACTCCGGAGAAGGTGTGGGAAGGCTTTGTGTCGCGGGAGTCGAACCGCATCATCTTCTCGGGCGCTGAGCTTCAAGCGGACTTTAAGCCTGGTGGCTTGCTCGCATGGGTGGGCGCGGGTCCCGATGGCAAGCCCATGACCTACGTCCGAGGCAAGGTCCTGCGGTTTGAGCCGCCAAATGTCTTTCAGTACACGTTCGCAATGGGCCAAAATGATAAGGCGTCACGCGCAACCATCGAACTGGTGCCCGAGACCGAAGCCACCAAAGTAACAGTGACACATGACGAGTGGGCCGAGGATGACCCCACTCATGCTGCCTGCGCCGATGGATGGCCACGTATTCTTTCCCGCCTGAAGACGTTGCTTGAGACCGGGAAGACATTCAAACCGCATTGATAAGGGGATCGTAAGGACACTGTCAGCCAGGGGCGTCAGTGTTAGGCGGACACTGCAGGCCTAAGAGGATTTGTGAACGCCTCGAAATTATAACTGCCTTCCTTTCAGCAACTTGCTTCTTCGGCCTTCCGGCCACGGAGGTGCTGCGACACCGGAGGACAACTGGTCAGTGAAATTCGACCTGCCCAGATGCGGGGCAGGTGAAGACGTGGAGAAAATCTGCGCCGTTTCTGCCCGCGATTCTCAAGATCGCGATTTCACCCGGTGCGTGAGCGCCGGGAAGAGGAGACTGAAATGAGCACACCCACGGTCTTAAGAGTCCTGTTTACTTCCATCGTGGCGCTAGCTTTGGCAGGTGCGCCGAACGTTGCGTTCGGTAAACATCACGGAGCAGGCTCACGCGGGGGCGGGGGCTCGCACGGCCGTGGTTCTCGCGGTGGCGGCGGATTCCATATTGGCAAGAGAGGCGGAGGAGGATTCCACGGTGGCGGCGGGGGACACTCGGGCGGCAAGAGTTTTCGGAGCGGGCGGTTAGCTGCCCCACGGCAAATGGGTGGCGGATCGTCCAGGAACTCTGGTGGATGGGGCACTCGCGCGAGCAGCAATTCCGCTTACTTCGGAGGGCGCACGGCTGGCTCGAATGGTCCGCGGAGGAGCAATGCCATGGCCGGACGAATGTTGGGTAGCTTTGATGTAAGAGCAATTGCGACGGGCACGCGCGCGACCGGTATGAACTTCGGCTCGAATCGGCCTCCGAGCGCTGCATGGACTCCGAGGAGTTGGTCTAGCCAGAGTCAATCTCCCTGGGCAAGTGCGCCAAGATCGACCTCATCCTTCAATTCCAACCGGCCCCCAACGGCTGTTTCGGCTTCGAGGAGTTGGTCTGGCCAGGGTCAAACCTCACGAGCAAGTACTCCGAGGTCAACGTCCTCCTTTAACTCGAATCGGCCTCCGAGCGCCGCGTCGGCCTCGAGGAGTTGGTCTGGCCAGGGTCAATCCTCCGGGGCAAGTACGCCGAGATTGGCATCCTCCTTCAATCCGAATCGGCCGCCGAATGCGACATCGGCTTCGCGAAGTTGGCGCGGCCACGGTGAATCCTCCCGGGCCAGTACGCCGAAACTGACGTCCTCATCCTGGCTCAAGGCGAATCGCGGGCTGTCTAATTCCGGAAACTCTCGATTCGGTAATTCCGCATTCGGCCGTTCCTTGCACTCCCATTCTCGAACCGGGCTGAACCCCGATCGGTTTGGCAGTTCGCGATTCGGCAGTGAACATCCATTCGACTGGGGTGGTGCTTCTTTCAGTCGCGGATCCTCGTTCGGTGGAGACGATTTCTCGCTTGTACCGGACTTATTTGGCTTGGCGTTGAATCTGGGTGGTTTCGGTTTGCGCGGTTTGGGCTTGCTGGGCTCCAGTTTGGGCGGGTTCGGTTTGCCTGGTCTGGGCTTGGAGGGTCTGGGATTGCTGGGTTCCGGCTTTAGCGGGATCGGCCAGGACGCAGGCCTGGAATCCCGACAATGGGGGCCCGGCCCGATCTTGGATCCGAACGGAAACTGCGCCTGCCGCCAGTAAGCCGAGCTCAGACCGTGGCGACACGGTCGGGAGTTTTTGCGGCGCGGTAGATGGCTTCGATGAGGGTGATGCTGCGGCGGCCTTCGAGGCCGTCGCAGGCGGGAGGGCGGTTCTTTTGGATGGCTTGGAGAAAATCTTCGAGGACGAGTTGGTGGCCGCGAAAATCGCTGACGACGGCGGTGGAGGCGCTTTGGTTTTCGTCGCGGGCGGCGGATTCGGCTGCTGCTGGGGCGTTTCGGAGATTGGCGGCGATGATGCGGTCGTGTTCGAGGATGACGGTGCCTTCGGAGCCGGAGATTTCGACGCGGCGGGGGTAGCCGGGATAGGCGGCGGTGGTGGCGTGGAAAATGCCCAAGGCGCCGCTGGCAAATTCGAGAATGGCGACGGCGGTGTCTTCGGCTTCGATCTTGTGAAGCTGCGTGGCGGTGCGGGCTTGAACGCGAACGACATCGCCGAGCAGCCAGAGGAGCAAGTCGATGGTGTGAACGCCTTGATTGATCAAGGCACCGCCGCCGTCGAGCGCCAGAGTTCCGCGCCAGCGCGAATTGGCGTAGTACTCCGGAGAGCGATACCACTTCACGCGGGCATCGACGAATAAGAGCTTGCCGAGCAGACCTTGATCGAGCCAGGTTTTGAGTTGCCGAATGTGTGGCTTCAGGCGGTCCTGAAAAATCACAGCGAGATGGACGTTGCATTGTTTCGCGGCTTCGATGAGGAGGTCGGCGCGCGCAGTGCTGATTTCGATCGGTTTTTCCGTTAGGACGTGCAGACCTTGACGGGCAGCGGCGATGGCTTGGGTGGCGTGAAGGCCGGAGGGACTGCCGATGATCACGAGATCCATGGGGCGATGTTTTATGAAGGCATCGAAATCTTGATAGGGAGTGCCGCCGTATTCGCGGCAGAGGCGAGCGATTTTCTCTGCGTTGGTTCCGTGGATGGCGGAGATTTCGACTCCGGGGATGGCGCGTGCGGCGCGGGCGTGGGTTTCCGTAATGTTGCCGCCGCCGATGAGGCCGATGTGGAAAGCCATGGAAAGTGATCAGTGATCAGTTTTCAGTGCTCAGTAAGAGAAGAAGGATAGTAGGATTTGTGGTTTTTTCCAAATGAGCCGATGAGGCGGCGCTGGTCGATTCGAGTGGTGCATTGCGAAGACCTCAGCCCTCCGGACCCGTTCGGAGCAAGTTCCGGGGTGAGCTATCGACATGACCCGGCGAATCAACGATAGGCGGCGACGAAGTCTTTGTAGGCAGCTTCGGTGGACTCGGGCGTGGCGATCGCCGAAGTGATCAAGATGCGGTAGCGGAAGGTGACGCTGGCATGGGGGGCTAGAGAGAAATTCAACTCTTGCTTGCCTTCGCTGAAAATTTTCTGGCCGAGCGGGTTGGCGGCGAAAAGACCGTAGCCGCGGGCGTGCCAGTAAGTGGGGAAGCCGGGATTTGCCGGATGGTCGAGAATGGTGATGGTGACGGGCTCGTCGCCGACGAGGCCGCTGAGATTGCACCAGCGGCCGCGCGTGCCCCAGGCGGCGTCGCCTTTTTTTCCTTCACTGGTGAGGTAGGTGCCGTTGACACCGGTGTTGTCCAGCTTCACGACGGTCGTGGCGTGGCCGCTGGCGTCGGTGTAGACCTCGGGTTTGTCGGAAGGGATTTCGAGGGCGCGAACGACACGAAGGCCCAAGAGGCCGTCTTTCTCATCCTTGAAATCGACGTTTTCATCGAGAGCGCGGAGGGTGGTGATGCGGTCCACGCTGCGGAAGCCGGGTCCGCCGTGGAAGACGAAGCGGGTGTGTTCCTGGAGCAAAACTTTTTTGTCGAAGGTTATCCAATCGGATTCGACGTCGAGCTCGCCCTGCTGCGAACCGCCCTTCGCGGAGACGATGGAGCGGTGGACAATGGCGCCCATCTTAGGCGCATTTTCGGGTTTGATGGCGTCGGAATTGTTCCAGAAATCGATGTCATTGACACTCTCGTAGTTGAACCAAAGGCCGGCGTGATGAGGATGATCGACGCGTTCGCCGGGGCGCTGCTCGAGAGGAAAGCCGCGAGTGACGATGGTGCCTTTGGCGGTGCGCAGTGGATAGAGAACGGGTTTTTTCAGGGTCGCCGGCCAGATGTAGGAAGTGAAGGGCTGGCCATCGATGGAGATGTCGACGCGGCGAGCTTGCTCGTTTGCGATGACGGTGATTCTCTCGGGTGGATTTGGATCTGCGGCGATGAAAGAAGTCAGAAGCATAGCCGCAGAAAAGAGAAAGAGAGACGCGGCAGCAATGAGAATGCGCATGGTTGGCTGCGGCCTCCAATGAGGTTCAGATGTTTTCAGGCACAATAAAAGGCGCGCGATAGCTACCACGCAGGAGACGGTTGGCTTCCTCATCGCCAATGACCTGCTCTTGTGCGGAATCGAATCGCAGCGTACGCCCCAGACGGTACGAGGCATTTGCAAGATGCACCAGTGTGGTCGAAATGTGGGCTTCCTCAATCGGAGAATGAATATCCTGGGCACGACGGCTGCGAATGCAATCGATGAAGTTTGCGTAATGGTCACCAGAACCCTTGCCGTGTGGCCCGGGTTCGGTTTCATCTGTCAGCCAGGTCTTGTATGTATCGTATCCATCGATGCCGAGATAGCCTTTTGATCCATAGAAAATGTTGCCGACGGTGTTCGTCTTTGCGTCTTTTGGCCCCAAAGGCTGTTTGTCAGCGGGCTTTTTGGTTGGTTCGGCGGTCAGTCCCGCAGCAGGCACACCACCGGTCCCGTAAGCGCCGCTGCCTATCTCCACTTCGTGATTGGTGATCCAGTGCCGGACTGCGACTTCCATCATCTTGCGCTTGCCCTCCGGACCATCGAAACAGAAAGTGGCATTCAGGGTGTTTGGCGTCTCCTGGTCGTCCTCGAACATGAAGTGTCCACCCATGGCAGACACAGACAGCGGGAAGCCAACACCCAAACCCCAGCGCGCAATATCGATTTCGTGGATGGCCTGGTTGCCGATTTCACCGTTCCCGGTGTCCCAGATCCAATGCCAATTGTAGTGAAAGCGATTGCGGGTAAACGGCTTCAGAGGTGCGGGGCCGGTCCACAGGTCATAATTAACGCCGGCCGGAACGGCTTCCACTGCAGCGTGCCCGATTGATGGCCGCCACTTGTAGCAAAGCGCGCGGGCCATGTACACGTCGCCGATCGTGCCGTCACGCAGTTGCTGAATGGCTTCCATCATTCCCGGGTTCGATCGCGACTGGCTGCCGTGCTGGCAAATCCGGTTGTACTTTTTTACGGCACGCACCAGTTGCCGTCCTTCAAACCAGTTATGCGAACACGGCTTTTCTACATACACATCTTTCCCGGCCTGGCACGCCCAGATGGCCATTAGCGCGTGCCAATGATTGGGCGCGGCGATGGAGATGGCATCAACATCTTTGTCCTCAAGGAGCTTGCGAACATCGATGTAGGATTTGGGCTTTGGCAATCCCAGCTTCTCGATGTCCCCGAGGCGATGGTTCAACACGCTTTCATCCACATCGCAGAGAGCGGCAATCTCTGTGCCTGGGACACGCGAAAAGCCGTGGATGTGATCGTTGCCGCGACCTCGCACTCCGCAAATTGCCACCCGGACACGATCATTTGCACCCGTGATTCTTGCATAGCCGGATGACGTGATGCCCAAAGCAGTGCCGGCTACGCCGGCGCTGGTGAGTTTCAGAAAGTCTCGACGTGAACCTTTTAGTGCAGACATACAACCTCCATCGAATCCGATGAGAATGTTCCAGGCTTAAAATACAATTCTTGCGCCTGTAACCGGCATTGGTGTACCTCTAAATGCCTTTGCCAAGATCTCCTAAGCAAGCCAATAATAAGCCAAGACTGGAAATTCGGGTGTTGAGACTTACAAAAGGGACCGTTTATCGATTTGAGGGGAGAGTACTGTTTTTTCGGATATCGCGAGTATGCGGAAGCGCGCGGACACTCGCAGGTAAATCCGGCACCGAGGACTGCGTCCATGGCTATGTCCTGGCGGTGGATGGCAGGTGGCTTTCCCGGTGACGCCAACAGCAGTAGAGTAAGCGAGCCTATTTCATGGGTCGAGCCGGCGGCGGGTGCAGCATGAAATTATGTTCTTCCACGGTTTCGCGGACCGCGATACAAAGGATCCATATCAACGATGAAAATCATCGATGCCAAAGTGATTGTTTGTAGTCCGGGGCGGAACTTCGTAACGCTGAAAGTCACGACGGAAGACGGGATCCACGGCCTCGGGGATGCCACATTAAACGGCCGCGAACTCGCGGTTGCGAGCTACCTCTCCGACCATGTTATTCCGCTGTTGATCGGGCGCGATGCGCGGCGGATCGAAGATATCTGGCAATACCTTTACAAGGGCGCGTACTGGCGCCGCGGCCCCGTCACCATGTGTTCGATCGCCGCGGTCGATACAGCCCTCTGGGACATCAAGGGCAAGGCCTTGAATGTGCCCGTCTATCAGTTATTGGGAGGGGCATCGCGCGACGGCGTTCTTGTCTACGGCCACGCCAATGGGCCAGGCATCGAGGAGACCGTTCAGGCCGTCGCTGACTACATCAAACTTGGATACAAGGCGATTCGTGCGCAAAGCGGCATTCCCGGATTGCAAAGCGCATACGGGGTTGGGCGCGGCAAGTTGTATTACGAGCCTGCGGAAAAAAATGCGCCGCTCGAGGATGCCTGGAGCTCAGATCTCTACTTGAATTTTGTGCCGCGACTATTCGAACGACTGCGGAAGGAATTTGGAGCGGATCTTCCCTTGTTGCACGATGTTCATCACCGGGTAACGCCGATCGAAGCAGCGCGCCTGGGAAAAAGCCTCGAACCGTTTCACCTGTTCTGGCTCGAAGATCCTGTTCCGGCAGAGTTGCAAGAAAGCTTTCGCCTGATTCGCCAGCACACTACTACTCCTTTGGCGGTGGGTGAAGTGTTCAATTCGATTTACGATTGCCAGCAACTCATCCAGGAGCAGCTCATTGACTACATTCGGACCGCGGTGGTGCATGCCGGGGGGATTTCACATTTAAGGAAAATTGCCAACCTGGCGGAACTTTATCAAGTCCGGACAGGGTGCCACGGTGCCACCGATATGAGTCCCGTGTGCATGGCTGCCGCGCTGCATTTTGATCTGAGCGTCCATAATTTTGGTATCCAGGAATTCATGCGGCACACTGAGGAGACGGACCGTGTCTTTTCGCATTCTTACAGTTTTTCTGACGGTATGATGCATCCTGGTGATGTTCCGGGCCTGGGCGTGGATTTGGATGAAATTTTGGCATCGAAGTACCCCTATCAACGGGCGTACCTGCCCGTGAATCGCAGACTCGATGGAACGATGCACAGTTGGTAGAAAGCAGCCTTTCCTCTAAACCATGGATTCTGTGCGCCCCAATTCAACATCCGGCCTCTCGGCGTCGCCAACGCAAACTACAGCTACGCCAGCGAGTGAACCAGATTTGCCAAAGGCTCCCTCTGGCCCAGGCTATTTTCGCTGGGTGATTTGCACACTCCTTCTTTTCGGCACCACCAAGAATTATATGGACCGAAACGTTCTCGGAGTGCTCAACAAAACACTTCAGCATGATCTAGGTTGGAGCGAAATTGACTACAGCAATCTTGTGGTGTCATTCCAGGCGGCTTATGCACTGGGGATGGTAGTGGTCGGCCGGCTCATCGACAAGCTGGGCACTCGATTGGGTTATGCGTTAGCGATGGTTTTTTGGAGCCTCGCGTCGATGGGGACCGCGCTGGGTAGTTCTCTCACGAGTTTTGCTACCTCGCGGGTGGCTCTGGGATTCGGGGAGGCCGCCATCTTTCCCGCCAGCATTAAGGCCGTGGCAGAATGGTTTCCGAAGAAAGAACGCGCCCTGGCCACCGGAATTTTTAATGCCGGCACCAGCATTGGCGCCATGCTCACGCCAGTGGTAGTGCCCTGGATCAACGCACGGTGGGGATGGCGCGGGGCGTTCATTGGAATCGGTGCGCTGGGTTTCATCTGGCTCGTGTTCTGGCTTTTGATTTATGGCAAACCAGAGGAACACCCGCATGTCTCCAAGGCAGAACTCGATTACATTCGCAGCGATCCGCAAGTGCCGGTGCGGAAAATAAAATGGGCTGCATTGCTTCCGCTTCGGCAAACCTGGGCGTTCATCACGGGGAAATTCCTGACCGATCCGGTCTGGTGGTTTTATCTTTTCTGGGTGCCCGGGTTTTTACAGAGCAAGCACGGCCTCTCGCTGACAGGGATTGGCGCTCCGATCGTGGTGATTTATTTAATGTCCGATGTCGGCAGCGTCGCGGCGGGTTGGATGTCATCCTGGATGATCAAGCGCGGCAATACTATCAATGCTGGTCGCAAGACCGCCATGCTCCTTTGTGCGGCGTGCGTTACACCCATCGTGTTTGCATACCGCGTAGAAAGCACCTGGTCCGCCGTACTGCTGATCGGACTGGCAGCCGCGTGTCATCAAGGATTTTCCGCCAATCTCTATACGTTGACCTCAGACATGTTTCCGGCAGGGGCCGTCGGCTCGGTGGTGGGAATCGGAGGCATGGCGGGTGCGATCGGGGGTTTGTTCATCGCCACCATCGTGGGCCACGTGCTTCAATGGACCGGGAGTTACAAGGTTCCATTCCTTATTGCCGGCTCCGCCTATTTGGTGGCTCTCGCCATAATCCATGTTCTGACTCCCAGGCTGGAGCCAGCCAGGATCAATTGAGAAGCCCAAACGTGAATCTGGAAACTTTCCACGCAAACCGTGACAATGCACTGACAGCCGGTTCCCAATTAAATAAGCGGTCGAGGTGAGCGCATGGGGTTGACCATCAAACCGAAGAAAGAATGCCGCTGGGACCTCGTTAGTTTGGGCGAGGTCATGGTGCGGCTCGACCCGGGGGAGCGGCGCATTGCGACGGCGCGATCCTTTGAAGTATGCGAGGGCGGCGGAGAATACAACGTCGCGCGAGGGCTTAAGCGTTGCTTCGGCCTGGACACCGCAGTCGTCACGGCGTTTACCGATGACCCTGTTGGCAGGCTGCTGCAGGACCTCATTTATCAGGGCGGCGTAGATCAATCGCTGGTGCGTTGGGTGGAACATGACGGTGTGGGCCGCGCGGCACGCAACGGGCTTAATTTTACGGAACGGGGCTTTGGGGTGCGCGCGGCGCTTGGAAGTTACGATCGGGGGCACACCGCGGTCTCGCAATTGAAGCCGGGCGACATCGATTGGGAACAAATTTTTGGAAAACAAGGCGCGCGTTGGTTTCATACGGGCGGAATTTTCTGCGCGCTTTCGGAAACGACGCCGGAAGTCACATTGGAAGCGATGCAGGCAGCGAGGCGGCACGGCACGGTCGTTTCCTACGACCTGAACTACCGCGCATCTCTTTGGAAGTCTCATGGAGGGAAAAAACAGGCGCAAGAGGTGAACCGCCGCATTGCTCCTTTCGTGGACGTGATGATTGGCAATGAGGAAGATTTTTCGGCGGCGCTTGGTTACGACGTGCCGGGTATGGATGAACACCACTCCACGTTTGAGGTGGAAGGTTTCAAGCAAATGATCGCGAAGGTCGTGAAAGATTATCCCTTTCAAGTCGTTGCGACCACTCTCAGGAAAGCGAAGACGGCGACGCAAAACGATTGGGGTGCGGTCTGCTATTGCGATGGCAAATTCTACCAGGCAAAAAACAGGGAGAATCTTGAGATTTTCGATCGCGTTGGAGGAGGCGATTCTTTTGCTTCCGGCCTGATTTACGGATTCATTTCGGGACGGGACCCGGGGTGGTCAGTGGAATGCGGGGCGGCACACGGCGCACTTGCGATGACCACGCCGGGAGACACTTCGATGGCAACGCTGCAAGAAGTACTGCAAGTGATGAAAGGAGTTGGAGCGCGCATCGCGCGCTGACGGGGAATTTCCGAGGGATGGAAACTGCCAATGAATAAACAAAAGGTTCGCGATCGGATCCTGGAGATTGGAATTGTGCCGGTGGTTCGCGCGTCGTCGGCGCGCGAGGCGCGGATGGCTGCCGATGCCGTTTGTGAGGGAGGGATTCCCATCGTAGAGATCACGATGACAGTCCCCGGCGCCGTGGACGTCATCCGCGAACTCACCAAAAGCGCCGGTTCGAACGTCCTGATTGGCGCCGGAACCGTGCTCAGTGCGGAGGCGGCGCGTCGCTGCCTGGATGCCGGCGCACAGTTCCTGGTTAGCCCGGGATTGAACCTCAAGACCGTCGAGTTTGCGGGACGAGAAGACAAGCTGATCATGGCGGGGGCGTTGACGCCCACGGAAGTTATTACTGCCTGGGAGGCTGGTGCGGATTTTGTGAAAGTTTTCCCGTGTGGCCAAGTCGGGGGAGCCAAGTACATCAAGGCTCTCAAGGGACCGTTTCCGGAAGTTCCGCTTGTTCCCACTGGCGGCGTCAATCTAAACACCGCGGCTGAATTCATCGAAGCGGGCGCCGAGGCGCTGGGCATCGGCGGAGAATTGGTGCAGGCCGACGCGCTGAGGTCAAACAAGCCGGAAATTATTGTTGAGAATGCGCGGAAATTCCTGGCAATCGTAAAGCAAACGCGGGAACGATTGGCGTCATCAGTCGGCGCTGCCAAGAGCAGTCACTGACACAAGTTTGAAGATTTGACTGCAATGGCCGCTGGCCGCGTTCGTTATTGATTGACGCCGCTGGCCATAATGCCGCCATCCACCACCAATAGGTGGCCCGTCACGAAGCTAGCCGCATCAGAAGCGAGAAAGACGGCGGCGCCTACTAACTCCTCGAGTTTGCCGAACCTGCGCATCGGTGTGCGCATCAGAAATTCCTTTCCGCGCTCCGTTCCGTCTAGCAAGGCCGCATTCAAATCCGTGCGCAAAACGCCAGGAACGAGCGCATTGACGCACACTCCCGACGTCGCCCACTCGATTGCCAGCGTTTTGGTTAGAGAAGCAACGGCTGACTTGCTGGCGCCGTAGGCCGCAACTTCAAACAGCCCCACGAACGAAGAAAGCGATCCAATATTGATAATCCGGCCATAGCGCTTCTCAATCATGTGTCGGCCAAAGACCCGGCAGGCGCGCAGGGTCCCGTACAGGTTCGTTTCCAGGATGGCATTCCATTCGGCTTCCGGAAAATCGAGCGTGGGCATTCGCTTCGTACGGCCGGCGCAATTCACCAGGATTTCGACGCTGCCGAATCCGGAGGACACCGATTGAAGGAGCCGCTCGATGCTGCCGTTATCCGTGACATCGCAAGTCTGTGCAAGCGACCGCCGCCCGAGCGCCACAACTTCCGCGGCCGCGGCTCGTACCTGTTCATCGCGGCGGCCGGTCGGCACGACATTCGCACCAGCCTGGGCCAGGCCTCGAGCGAGCGCAAGCCCGATGCCGCTGGTTCCGCCGATCACCACCGCCGTTTTGTTTGTTAGATCAAGAAGCGGATGACCCATGAAGCGCTCCTCAGATTCGCGATTGCGTAGTGTAGCAAGCGAGACGCCGGATCCGATTGTAATGTGTGACGCGAACTCCGAGCGTTGAGTATTGCTAAAGTGAATGTTTACCAATCTTGATTTGACACCGCGCGCCAAGCCAAGTAACGGCCATTAGCAAAGAAACATTGATGAAGCGGAAGCTATGCCTTGGGTATCTCGTCCGATCCAGTTTCAAATTCAAATTGCCTCGTTTGTGGTCTTACCCGCCGGCGGGGGCGAATTTCTACTCGCCGTAAGGAACCCAAATGTTTTTCACCTGCACAGTGTGATCGAGGAACCAGCGGCCTTCGCCTTGCTTCACGTCGAACCAGTCAATGGCGCGGCCTTCGTTGGTGAACACCTGCTTCAGATTGCCAACCGAGAGAGTTTTCACCGCCGCGGCACCGGCTTCATCCGTAAAACACCAGATAGCGTCGACGTCGTCGTGTTCGGCGAGTGTCTTCAACAGTTCCGTAGAGCGGCCGGTGACTATGTTTACGACGCCATCCGGCAGATCGCTGGTTTGAAGCACTTGATAGAGATCGCCGGTAATCAAGGGATATTTTTCCGACGGAATGGCGATGACCGTATTGCCCGTCGAAATGGCCGGCATCACGAGGGAAATAAA